>Ga0181348_1000226_pt1 | contig 23334 bp, 34 predicted proteins | sample Su13VDMM110DN_FD_130092 | JGI IMG/M metagenome (GOLD analysis project Ga0181348, IMG submission 130092) | Freshwater viral communities from Lake Michigan, USA - Su13.VD.MM110.D.N | ecosystem: Environmental > Aquatic > Freshwater > Lake | place: USA: Michigan | collected 2013-07-16
GTTTTAAAATCATTCCAAGTTTTAGCTTTATTTTTATCAGTAGTTTCAGTATAAAGCCTGCGTAATAAATCGTAAATACCTACAAACTGTATATTTTCTCGTATATCTTGTTGAGCAACGTTAGGTTTACCAGCTACTTTTGTATATATATCACTTAAAACACTATCATTATTAGTAATTTTAATATCTGTAAAGTTTAATTTATCGTATTTTTCTAAAATGCGATTAAACCAGGCAGGTAGTGAAGGGTTAACTTGCTCTAATAAAACATCAGATACTATATCTGTAAAATTAAACATAAAATTCGTATTATTATTTATTAGTTTTTGATAAATATAGGTATAAAATAATGAAATTTGAGCAATTATACACTATTCTTTTAGAAAGCTTTCAGGCTAAATGGGGTATTGTTTTTCGTAAAAAAGGAAATATAGATACAGGTTGTTGTATAGGTGTTAAACACGGTAAACAAATATCTGCTAGTAAAGAAATTATAGAAAGAATTAAACAAATACCTAATCTTAAATTTTACGCTGAGGGAATTGCTGCTCAAAAGCCTAATGCAGAACCAGGTATGATGCCCTTTATTAATAAAAATTTTGACGGTGCCAAAATAGAAAAATTATCATGGGATGAAATTACTGAAAAAAACAATAAAGGCACCGGTAATGTAAAATACAATGTTGTATATACTTTTATGCAACATCGATTTAATAAAACAATAGATCGCTACCCATACACTAAAGGCACAATGTTAGAAGCTTTAGCAAAACCTAATATTAAAAATTTTCCAATAAATTCACCTCAATCTTTTGAAGAAAGGCTTGAATGGTTAACTCAGCATATAAAAAAAGCTGGTTTTTATGATAAATTAAATCAGCCGTATGATAAGAATAAACTATTAAAAATAATGGATGATATGGAATATACTGTTTACCCAGACCAGGAATATCCAGACGAATCAACGTATTTTGGTCAAATGCAGCATAAATTAGAAGAAGAAAGAAACCAAACAATTTATGATTTAATAGGAAACGGGGGTTGTTGTATAGCAGGCGCAGGTCACCTTATTGAACTCAAGAGACAGTTTTCTGATTTAGAAATTATCGACGAAGATAGGGTTTAATTTATATTAGCTAGCAGAGAACCATCTTCTTCATGAAAGAACTTACCAGAAGGTTTAATATACATAGGTATCTGTTCAATACGTAGATCTGGAGGCCCTTCAAGCGTAATAACAGCGGGACAATCTTCTCTTGGAAAGAAAATACCTTGATTCTTTTCATACGTACTGACAACAGCTCTAAAAAGATTATCAATTTCTTGTCGATAAATAGGATCTAAAGCACGTCCCTTTTTAGGTACTATTGTTATTTCCTCTCTTAACGGTATATAAAATATAATATCAAACGTTTTTATGGCTTGAAAAGCAATATGCTTAGTATCCATAATAAACTCATCAGATACTTTACCCTTTTCATTAAGCCAAAGGGAATACACGATATTATCTATAACACAGCGATCAAATACTAAAAAGTCATCTCCTTTTGCAGTAGCGTTTTGAGTATCATCTATAATTGCATTTAAAATAGCTTTTTGAGAATCAGCTGTACCCTCTTCGTTATTAGTTACCTTACCAGTCTTAATAAGTTTACGATAAGTTGACTTAACCTCTTTGTACATAGGCCATCTTTTAATAAATTCTTTAATTAGTGTACTCTTTCCGTTACACTGTGTACCCATAAATGCAATTTTCATAATTATACCTTAAGGGCTTTATCCCAGATTACCAACTGTAATCTTGGAGAAAAGTTTACATGCATTGCTTTAGCATATTCAGCTACAGCAGTACTTTTTTCAACGTGCTCTTCTCGAGAACCACAGCAGGGCATAAACCAAATACGATATAAAGGTATGTTAATACCTAAATCATCGTAAACGTATTTACGCCAAATTTCTTCAATATCTTTATCAGAATTAATAACAAATTTAAACCCTGAACCGTTTGTAACATGCCATTTCAACACTTCAGGTTTATAAGTTTTCTCCTCTGGATCTCCGTTTGAAATAAGCTTAGGGGAGGTAGTAAAGGTTGCTTTAAACTCTTGACGCCAACGAGGGGAAGGGGTTAAAGTAGCATTAGTTTCAAAATCAATACGAGGTATAAAATGATATCTATCTTTAAAAGCTTCAATGAACTTTAGTAATTGCTTTTCTTGAATAAAAGGCTCCCCACCAGTAAGCTTAAGAATAGCATTATGACGGAGATGCTCAATGTAGTTATTATTCTCCATTAACTCAAAGACTTCAGTAAAGGTCTTCTTATTCTTTACTGACCAAGATACATATGAATCACAACCATTAGGTGAGTCCTCTGATGCAAACCCAATACAAGTTAAATTACACATAGACATCCGCATAAAAACAGATGGCTGACCAATGAATTCCCCTTCACCTTCAATGGTATAAAATACCAAATCGTCAGATAGAAATAATGTTTCTTTATCGTTATCAATCATAAATTAACCTCCAATAATAAATTTAAAAAGTAAAGTACAGATTACAATAGCAATCCATCCAATAGGATTAAACAATAATAGATAAAGTAAAGCAAAAATCAAGACAGATACTAAAGATAAAAATTCCCAAAAACCTATTTTACGATCTTTAGGCCACACTCGTTCAAATTTAGCTGTAATCACTTCAAGGTCTTTTTTCATAGATTGCACTATTTAGCTCATGCTCCCACACTTCAACTTTATTGACCCAGCAACGACCCACAGTCATCTTTTTTATCATAGGATCAACAGTTTTAAGGCACCATTCAGCTGTCTTTTCAATTCCAACACCATCCATAACACGAAGCTGACATCCGCCGTTATCTGCTAATTGAATAAAGCTAGGTAGTAACGGGTCATCTTGAGCAATACAAAGAGTGTGATCAAATTGATCTTGTAATACCTTTTTAATGTCTTTTAGACCTCCAAAATTAATAACCCAATTCTTATCATCTAATCCCTGACATCCAAACCAAAACTTAGCTTTAAGCTGATAACCATGTACATATTTACAATGAGTACCCTCAGCTCTCCATTGCCTAAAAGCACAAGAGCCAAGTTCTATAACCTTAGTTGATTGAAATCTAACCATTTTAAGCTTGCTGTAAAGGTACTATATTAAGATCACCTCTAAAAAAGTTAAACACATCTTGTGTCCATTTATCTTCGTAATTTTCTTCTTCGTAAAAAACAATATGATTAAGTTTAGTAGAGCCGTTTAATTGCTGTTTAAGCTTTTTAGATAGAGTAACCATTTTGTTAATATCTCTTTCAGACCAATTTGCTCCAACATTAATAGATGATGCAAACAATAAAGCTTCGAGCAATGTATTAGCTTCCTCCTGTTTAAGATCTAAGGTTACGGTACTACTAGTTTTCATATAGAGGTATTATACTACCTCTGGAACTTATTTCAACTTTTTATTAAACAAGTTATAGATACCGTCATCAAATTTTCCGTAGAGATCAACAATAATTTGTTTTCTTTCTGCCTCTGAGACATGCTTATACATATCTCTAATTTGTGTTGCCCCAGTTACTGTTTTACCAAGTATTTTAAACGGAAACGTTTTACCAACTTTAACATACCCCTTCTCTCCCATAGGTAGGAGTTCTTTAACATCTTCTAATTTTCGTAAATAAGGCATTGTTCCGTCTTTTTTTGGCTTGTATGAAAAACGATCAGCATCTTTTTGAGAAACTACATATATAAGATGGTCTTTTTGTTCATTGTACTTAGAAGTAATCTCTTTAACTACGTATGTATTAACTACCTGCACTATTTTGTTTCCCGGAACACCAGCCTTTTCTAGCAAAAATTTACGTTCTTGGAAATTGAAGGGAGAATCTTCTTTAACTACATTTGATGTAGCCACCCATACGTCTGCCTCTGGATACTCTTGTACGAGTACGTTATAAGCCATAGCGTGACCCTTATGAGCAGGTTGAAAGCGTCCAGAGTAAACAATTACAAGTTTACCATCTCTTGTTTGTTCTGTGAAAAAATTGCTAAATGATTTATACATCGAATTTTGATTTCATAAACTCAGGGTTATTAGCTTTAAAAGTTATATCCCCTGCTTTAATAACATACCCTTCTATATCCCCTAAAATACCTTCTGTTTTAACAAGATTAGAAACAATCTTATTATACATTTCTTTCTGTATAGGTAATCTTAGTGCTGCAAGTTGTTGCTCAAGCTCTTTACGTTTTGCTATTGCCTCTCTCTTTCTATTGCCTTTAAGTTGTTCTATTTGCTCTGGTAGCTTTGAGGATTCAATTTTATTAATAGACATTTCAGCATCTCTTACCTCTTTAGAAAGGTCTATAGATGTAAACATTTCTACATTAGGGAGTATAAATTTAACTTCATTATTACTCAATTTGAGCATTTTTGATTTTATTTCGTTAGCGTCTATCTCTTGACAAACAATATTTAAAATAACAAAAGTTGACCAGGTGCCGAGTTTACTTGTCTTATAATTAGATACTACAAAAGAAACCATACCAGGTCTTTCATTTATCTTTGTAGCGTTCGGGGAGTATAACCACTCTAGTTGTATCGTGCATGGGTAGTCCCCTATAATAGGTTTAATCATACTTTTTATACGATCAAAACTACTCATAAATGCCTGCTGGGCAGGGGGAAATTTAACAGCGGTTAAAAATTCTTGAGGCTCATACACTTTACCAGAATAGCTAGATTGAACATAAAATTTACCCTGTTCATCATTACCCACTTTTAAGGCCATACCATCTACTTTTTCTGATACAGTTGAATTAGTAGGATCAATTTTACCACCATTTTGCTTAAGGTAGTTTATAAATTTTTTAAAAGTTAAAAAATCCATTGAATAGAGCTCTGGTTTATTCAATGAGTATAGATGAGATATACCAACCCTATCCCCTTCTTTAGCCTCATCTATAGTATATTTAAAATATTTTTTAAATGAAATCATAAAATATTAATTCCAATAGTTTTTTCTGCTTCTTGCACCATTGCTTTAACCTCTTCTTCAGAATAATGTTTTCTCAAATAACTAATAATAGAAGGAAGGTTAAATAAGTCTTTTTGAGTAGCATCTTCCCCTAGAATTTTTTTTGCCATTTCGTCCGGATTTCTCGTAACTATTTGTTTTGTTTCCCTATCTGCAAGACCCTTCATTGATAGAGAGTAACCTTTAGTTTTAGCTATAGAAGCAAGAGTTATATTTCTATGAGCACCTCTATACGGAGAAGTCTCGTTATTGTCGTAATAAAATTTTAAGTAATCAGGGTCATCATGATACATAAAATCTATTTGAACGAAGTCTCCAGTCTCTTTGCCATTAGCCGTATATATAGGAGATTTATAAGCAACCTCAATACCAGTTTTTTTAAGATGAGATGGATCAACACCTTTAGCTATAAGTTGTTTAATAAATTCGTCTTTGTTTGTTTTATTACTATTTACAACTACATCTAAATCTCCAGAAGTCTCTGTCTTTCCGGTTGTTCCGAGTGTTGCATCAATTAATGATAAACCTGTAAGCTCTTCAGCCTTTTTGAGCGTGGGCATAACCTCAGACTTATTAATCCGACGACTTGAAAATATATTTCCTCCCTCAGATAAGAGAATAGATGTTTTAAAAAAGTCACTAAAGGACAGCTCGTACATATTAGATATTTATCTATTTTAAATGTAAAAGCTTTACTATTTAAGCGTTAAAAGATAGCGTAGTCTATTAATAACAGCTAGAATTTCGTCTCTAATATTGAGACAATCCGTATCTTTTACAGGGTCGTGCATTTCATTGAATGGACCAGATAGGTAATCGTTTAACTGAATTAAAATATCTTCAAGATCTATTTCATCTTGATTGACTAAACCTAAATCAATAGGGGTTTCAAAGGTTAATCTTCCGTATTTACCTTGATGAACTTCAACTAAACTATCAATTAATCCGTCAAGGCCTTCATATGCTTTACCTAAAGCTTTATGAGCAGCATAAGAAAGAGTCTGCCAATGCAGTATTCTCAACTGATTCTGTATTTTAATTAAATTGACAATTACCTTGTCCATTACACTGCAGGTTGTTGATTTGTAGCAGGTTGTTGACCGGGTTTAAGATTTAAAGCTTGTATTATTGTTTCTAATGTCTTAGGTGCAGAGGTCGGTGTTGCCGCCGCTATAGCATCTTGTAGCTGTTTTAAAACTTTTGGATCTAATGGGGGTTGTTGAGCTGCAGCTGCACTGGGTGCAGGCTTTGGCTGAGTACCAGCTACAGGGGGTGTAACGGGTAGCATTTCTTCTATTCTTTTATAAACGACATCAAATTTACTCATATGTATTATTTAATCGAGAGCAATATATTTATAGAAACTATTTGGCGAAGTCCCAATCTTCCATACATGCACTTAAACATTATTTTCAGTTAAATCCACTGTTCCTAAAGAAAAAGTTTTAGATTTTTTATTCTTCTTTTGAAAGCTGTAAAGGGCATTCTTATTCAGAAACTTTTGTAACTTAGAGCTCACTAGACGATTTACATTGAGAGTTCGGGTTAATGCCATTTCAGTGTCAGGGGAGTCAAAGGAACTAACTTTAACCCAGGGCACAGGTAATACCTTCAAGATAGTTTCAAAATGCTTGTCCGTAAAACCTAGACCTTTAGGCAAAGGATGTATGACAAAAGCCTTTGGGTATTTTGAGCTGCATTTTTGATAACCGTAACAAAACTTTTCTAAGCAATAATGATAAAAGAATTTTTGTATATCTTTGTTTTTAAAACTATAAGGTATTTTATACTTCTTACAAAATCCATAAGACTCTTTAAGAGCTTCTATAAAATAAGGATAATAATCAATCCCGCATACTCTTGATTTAGGATATTCTTTAAAATGCATTATTATAATAATGCTTGAACCTGCTCAATACTCAAGCCTTCTTTCAGAGCTTCTTCTGTTGTTTCATAAAGTTCGGCGATAATATTATTAAATTTTTCTTCGTAACGTAAGACTGTTTTATGATTTTCTTTATTGTAGTTCAGTTTGGAGGCAGATTCAAGAATAGCAGTTTGATTTATGAGTTCTAGTTTAGAACCTAAATACTTTTTAACTTTGAGAATAGTTTTTGTTTCTGGTGAATAAGCAGCTTGTTCTTGTTCAGTTACCGGCTCTTTAATCTTATCACCATTACTGTTTATTATGCCTAGTTTGTAAGCTTCAAAATCTTTAAAGTTTTTGTTAAGGGAAGAGAGAAGAAATTTGTTTTTCATAGATTCATTAAACATTTTATTATAATCAATACCATGAAGATGGATATCTGAAAATGGGTTTAACTTACAACCCTTGCCATAAGAGGTAGAACCGCAATAAGAACACTTTTTGGGGTCTTGAGGATGAAAGTGTACCCCTTTAGGCGCAAATCTACATCCCTTGCCATATGAAGTTGAATTGCAGTACAGACACCTCGAAACAGGTTTGAACACAGATACTTTTTCACTAACTGGAGTCATTGTGTATTATTTAAGGAGGCTCTTAGGAGGAGTCCCTATGCGTACGTTGATTATTCCGTTGTAATAGTCATCTCTTCGGAGAACGTCTCGCGCTATTTGTTCTTTAATTTCTTCATATCCGAGCTCCCATTTTGATCCGCATATTTTAAGAATACGAAATTCAAAACTATCTTTACCGTGTTTTTGAATATCTTCATTCAAATCGTTAGAAGATGAAGTATAAGTCTTCCAATCTGATTCTTTATGATCAATTCTATTACGAGTCTTGCCTTTAAGAGGCTTGCGTTTAATCTTGCGTACACACTGCTTTTTACCAATATATTTTTTGCCGTTAACCTTATTGGTTATCTCATAAATGAAGCCAAACATGTTTTCAAAAATATAAACATCTTCATTTAGTAGCCAATGTCCGGTATCCATTATTAACTTTTACGTTTCTTTCTACGCTTCTTTCTACGCTTCTTTCTGCGCTTAATTAAGCCCCCACGAGTAACAATACCACCGTATAAGCTCTTAGGTACCCGGGCATCCCCAGGTGCGTAATTGTCCCCGGAGAACTGAGTAGCTGTCGCCTGCACACCAGGACCGAAAGCTGAACCTGCACCACCAGCCATATTCTCTTCTTTTAATATATTTAGGATTATATTTTTTAAATTTATCATTTTACCTGCCCCCTTCTACATCTCACCATATAACCAGATGCATATGCAGATGGAAATACTTTATATTTTCTTTTAGCTTTGTAATAACACCTATCTTTTTTTTCTAAGATTTGTTGTTTAAAAAATTCTTTAAATGTTTGCATTTGGAGTATTTATTTCTTTTTAGACCATTTAATTCTTTTTGGTCCTTTTTTCTTTACTTTTGATCCAGTACATTGAGATAAAGTTGGTCGACAAGCTGGGTAGCTCTTAGAGGGACCCTTAGTACCTTTTTCTCTACCACAAGGAACAAGTTTACCCGGCTTTGATTTTTTGCAGTTTATCCAGCCTTTGCCCTTATTTCTTTTGAACCATTTATGAAGAGACTCTTCGTTTAACAGCTCTGTTACTGTATTAATAAAGTCTAACATACTATTATTTAAGTTGTTTCCTCTTTAAAAGACTCTATTATATTAGGTAATAACTATGGAAGAACAGGAACAAACACCAATTTCGTTAATTGCAAAATATAACGATGAGATCAAAAAATATGTATCTGTTGATGAATTTAACATGAAACAGATACAAATGGATCTACCAGCTACTCGTCACTACTGGGTTGGTCGTCTAATGTTTCATAAACAAGAAATTTTAAAATTAAAGAGACTTCGAAAAGAGGCTCAGAAAAAAATTGCTGATAGGCTTGAGCATGAATCCCCTGTTGGCCTTAACCCTAAGACCTTGGAACAAGCTCAACAGCATCACCCTCTTGTAGGTAAGATTGACGGTCAAATTGCTGAACATGAACTTGTTGTTGAGTATCTAGGAAAGATTGAAGCTAACTTTAGATCTATCTCGTTTGATATTAAGAATCTTATTGAGATAGTTAAGCTCGAGACAACATAATGGTACAAATAACTCTTGATTACGACTCTACTCGAAAGAAAGGTATAATAGTCTCAGATTACTTACCGAATATTAGAGAGCATTTTTCAGTTGAAGACAAACAACAAGTCTTTAAGCGCCGTTACGCTATAGGTTATAGACCTCAGACCAGACTTTATGCAATAACCCCTCAGGGTAGGTTTGAGACTCGTTTAATTTTTTCTATTCTAGAATTTTTACAAAATCAGGATATTAAATTTAATATTGAATTAACGGATAAGTTTAAAGAAATAATTTTTATTCCGGAATTAAAAGAGAATTTAACAAAACTAAATCTCGACCTTAGAGATTATCAAGAAGAATCGGTCAGGCTAGCTTTAAAGAATAAATCGGGTGTTATCATTCTACCAACCTCAGCGGGTAAAACTCTCGTTATTGCTACTCTAGTTAAATCTATTCAGGATCAACATGACTTTAAAGCTCTAATACTTGTTCCTGACATACAGCTCGTTGCACAAACATACTCTGACTTTATCGATTACGGAATACCAGAATCTGAAATTACTAAGTGGACTGGCTCTACAGAACCAGATAAGAATGCTAAGATAGTAATTTCTAATGCACAAATTTTACTCTCTGAAAAACAAGACCTATCTTTACTAAAAGATATTAAATTGCTTGTTATTGATGAGGTACATAAACTAAAATATGGAAACAAAATTAACAAAGTTGTTGAGCAAATTCCTGCACTTTTTCGCTACGGATTTACAGGAACTCTGCCAGACTATAAAATCGACCAATGGAACATTTTCGGAAAAATAGGTAGAGTTATCTATTTTAAAGAATCGATAGACTTGAGAGATCAAAATTATATCTCTCAAGTCCATGTAGCTGCTCTAAAATTAACCTATAAAAACACCCCTCAATTTACTACTCCCTCTATGCATAATCCAACTGCTGGTTATGAAGAAGAGATAACTTGGCTACAAACTAACCCGTATAGAAACGCAATTATTATAAAATTAGTTAATAAGTCAGATAAGAACACACTTATTATGGTAGATAGAATTGCTCATGGGGAAGAGTTATTAAGGATATTACAGGAAAGTACTAATAAGCAAGTACACTTTGTACATGGTGCTATTGAAATTGAAGAACGAGAAATGATTCGTAAGCTTATGGAAGAACACGATAATGTAGCTTGTATTGCTATCTCTAAGATATTCTCTACCGGTATTAATATTAAGAACCTTCATAATATTATTTTTGCTGCTATTGGCAAAGCACGTATTAAAATTATTCAGTCTATTGGCAGAAGTTTGAGAAAACATACCAGTAAGAAATTTGCTACAATTTTTGATATTTGGGACAACCTTCGTTACGGCAACAAACATATGGTAGAAAGATTAGCTCTATACGATAGAGAACAAATACCTTATTCTGTCACTGAATTAACAGAGAGTTGATTTATTGTTAATTTATAATAGACTTATTTATTATGCCGTTTCCTCGTAAAAGAAAAATAAAAGATGAAGAATTTGTTAATGATCCAAATGAGGAAGATTTTACCTCTTTATGGGATTCTGAACCAAAGAAAAAAAAGAAACGTGTAAGGAGAACTAAGGAGGAACTAAAACCTAATTACGTTGACCCTATTGAGATGGAAAATTTTATTATCCTGTACTATGAACAGGGAGGTAAAGATATACCTTCTGAACTAGCTGATATGATTCAAAAGATTGCTACCCGTCTTGGATATGCCCAGAACTTTATTAACTATTCTTATAAAGAAGAAATGATCGGGGATGCAATTATAAAAATGATAACTGCTGTAACCCGTCAGCGCTTTAAATGTAAGTCTGGTTATAACCCTTTCTCTTATTTTACAAAGGTAGCTTATAGAGCTTTTCAGAATCGTATTAAAAAAGAAAAGAAGGAGCATGATACTATTCATCGATATCAGACTGAAGTATATACGCTTTTGACTGAGTCAGGTCAAATTCCATCTCAGAAAAATACTAAGTTTGATAGTGATTATGATGATTCGTATCGTCAAGAGAACGCCTGATGCATTTTAGTTCGAACAAAGTAGCTTGTATTTCTGATATACACTTAGGGGTGCATCAGAATGCTCATACTTGGCATGAAATAGCTTTAGATTTTGCTCGATGGCTTGATCAAGAACTAAAGCTTAGAGATATTAAGGATATTATTATAGCAGGAGATATCTTTCACAATCGTCATGAGATTGGAGTTAATACTATTCATTGTGCTCGTAAATTCTTTGATATACTCTCTAACTACAACATTGTAACTATAACTGGTAATCATGACTGTTATTACAAAGATAAGTCAGATATTAACTCAATATCTATTCTTAATGGGTATAAAAATGTTACTGTATATCAAGAGCTAGCTACTCAGACAATAAATAACAAAAAGTTTGTATTCTGCCCTTGGGGAATTAATTTACAGGAGATTCCTTTATGTGATGTTATTGTAGGACATTTTGAGATTCTTAATTTTAAAATGGGTTCTCATAAAATATGTGATCACGGGTTTGAGAGTGACTCATTACTAGAAAAATCTAAGCTTGTCATTACTGGGCACTTTCATTGCCGAGATCATAGAAAGTATTCAAATGGTAAATCAATTATCTATCTTGGTTCACCTTATGAGTTAGATTTTGGTGATAGAGAGCAAACAAAAGGTTTTACTATTTTAGACACTGATGATCTATCTCTTGAGTTAATAGAAAACAACATAACACCTAAGCATAAAAAAATTAAGATATCAGATCTTCTTGATAATAAAATTAACTTAGAAAATGTTTCTGATGAACTACAAAATAACTTTGTCAGTCTTTGTATTGATAGAAACGTAAATGAGCAAGTCCTTAATTTAATGCTCTCAAAATTTAATCAATATAAGCCTAGACATGTTCGAACAGATTTTAATATTTTTGAATCCGTACAGTTATCTGCTACTGAGCTTAATGAAGTATCCATAGATATTGATACTGCCTTGCACGAGTTTGTTAATCTTTTAGATACACCCGTGCCTAAGAAGGATATCTTGGATAAATGTATAGATCTTTATAGAATCTCTCAAACCGTAAATGAGCACTAAAATTGGTGTTGGAATTGTAACTTGTAATAGACCTGATTACCTGAAAGGTCTATTAGATTCTCTTGTTCACTGCAAAGAAACTGTTGATGTACTTGTTGTTGTTAATGATGGCGAACCCATAGAAGTTTCATTATTTAAAGGTGAATATATTTTAAATAAAACTAATCTCGGTGTTGGCAAATCTAAAAACAAAGCTTTAAAATATCTTCTTGATAAAAATTGTGATTATATATTTTTAATTGAGGATGACACACTTATACTCGATAAAGACGTGTTTAACAAATATATTGAAGCTTCTAAACTATCAGGGATACAGCACTTCAACTATGGGCCAGGTACACCTTTTAATCGTAGACAAAGCACTCACTTTGATTTACATAATCGTCATCAGTTAAATGAAGATTCAGATCCTAACCCGCGTATAGTAATTGATTACGGCTCTATAAAAATAGCTCTATACACCCATATTGCTGGAATGTTCTCTTTCTTTACAAAAAAAGTTTTACAGGAAGTAGGTCTAATAGACGAACAATTTTATAATGCCTGGGATCATGTTGATCACACATATCGTATTATAAAGGCAGGATATCACCCCGAGTTTTGGTGGTTTGCAGACCTTGAAAATAGTCATAAACTTCTAGGCGAGGCTAAAAATGCTATTACCAAATCTGCAATAGCTAAAGAAACACAAGAATGGTTTGATACCGTGTATAAAGGAAGAGAGATTTACCTACAAAAGCACGGACATTACCCTAACCAGCCCCCACTGGTAACTAAAGAACAAGTAATACAAACACTTAAAAAGTTAAAAAAAACAGTATGAATGATTTAACACTTATAACTTGTTCGTATAATACTCCCGATATAACAATAAACATGTTAAAATCATGGACGTATGTTCATAACCACCCACAACAACTAATCTTGATAGACGGATCGACAGATGATGCTACTAAAATATTATTAGAAAAAAATAATATTCCGTATATAAGTAACCCAGGCGGCACACATGGACAAAATGTAAATATTGGGTTAGATAATTGCAAAACAAAATATGCTTTACTTGTTGATAGCGATGTCGTTTTCTTGAAACATCATGATATGATTTTTAATCAATTTAAAGAAGCAAAATTATCTATATTAGGAAAAATTGAAGGGGATCGTGGTAATAAAGAAATTTACAACCGTGTTAACCCTTGGCATTGTTTTATAGATGTCGAAACAATAAAAAATAACAATATTGTTTTCTTTAACGAAACAAAAATGAAAGAAAGTTTTAAAACTAAAAAAATATACGATATCGGTTCAACGTTTTTTGAAGATATTAAAAATGCTAATTTAAGAATTGGAGATGTTGATCTGTTAGGAAAATATTATCTGCACTTTGAAGGTATGAGCTGGTATAAAAATAGATTTGATTCTACAAGTGAAGATACCGGTATTGATTTTGGTGGCACACATAATAATATAAATTATGTACACGCATACGAACAAAAATATAAACATTTTAAAAAAATACAATCAATGTACGAAAATATTAATATAACAAATAATTTCACTAATTAAATGAATAATACAACATCTAAATTATTACGAGAAAACGACGGTGGCAGTCAAATAATAGAAGAATTTGAACTTCTACTAGAGCGCTATATAAATTTAAAAGTCGATACATTTATTGAAATTGGTTCTTTATTTGGCTGGACACTACAACACTTTATACACTACAGTCAGGATAACTCTACTGCTATATCTATTGATTTACCAGTTAGTAAATTTGTAGGTCCTAATGATTGGAGAGTTAAAAAACAACAAGATTGTTACAAAAATGATTGGCCTAAATGGGCCAAAGATAAAAATTGCAAATTATATTTGCTACCAGTTCATTCATTTTATGAATCAACACTTAATAGTGTAAAAGAAATAATTAACGGCAAACAGGTTGATTTTCTATTTATAGATGGGGATCATAGCTATGAAGCGATATCAAAAGATTACAATATGTACTCCCCACTTATTCGTAAAGGCGGGATAGTGGCTTTCCATGATATTGCAGAAAATGAAGAAGGTGGACCTAAATTTTGGAAAGAGATTAAAAATAATTACAAACACGAAGAGATTATAACTTCTAAAGATATGGGTATCGGTATACTATACGTTTAATCAATATGGTTACATTTATAGCTCATATACGAAAAGATACAGAAGAACGAGCAATCAATCTTTCTTTTATTTTACCTTATTACCGTAAAATTGCTCCTGGCTGTAAATTTATAATTGTTGAAGATGACAGTGTAAAGAATTTTGAATATCTTTCAACTGAACAGGACATAGAGTATTATTACACACATAACACAGGCTCTTACAATAAATGTGCAGGTTACAATTATGGTCTTTCTAAATGTACTGATGGTATAGTTTGTTTTATAGATATTGATTGTATTATTAGTGATACAAATTTTAATCAATCATTAAAAACTGTAAATGAAACAAACGGTATTTGTATAGGTTACAACGGTGTATGTATTTATTTTGATTATAGCGTTAAAAAACAATTATTAGAACATAAACAAAATTTAGAAACATATGATTGGTTGAATAAGTTTATTGATAAAAATAATCTTACACCACTTTACACTAATGAGCATTATCATATTGCTAATCTTAAAGCGGTCGGGGGATCTTTGTTTGGTAAAAAAGAAACATTTATAAAAATTGGCGGTTTTAATCCTAATTTTACCGGCTGGGGATATGAAGATAATGAAATAATACAAAGAGCTAATAAATTAGGCATCGAAATTTATTATATTAATACACTAAAACCTTATTTGTTCCATTTACCTCATATAGGTGAAGCAAATAAAAATAAAGAACATATTCACCCTACATATCAAAATAATGAAAATGAATATTCGAAGGTACTTAAAATGTCGAAAAGCGAACTTGAAAAATATATTTTGAAATGGTAAAAATAAATATAAGAGATACTAACTTCGGTGGGGAACCGTCGTCCTGTCATAAGTCTAGTAATAAGCATGTTGAATGGGTATTTGATAATATACCTGTAAGTAAGACGTGCTTTATGACAGACGCGTGCTTGTTAGATGTTCATAAGGCCTCTGGTGTTAAGCGTAAAGTAGCTTGGTTGTTAGAACCGAGAGCCGTTAATTCGAACATATATGAATGGATAGAGTTAAATAATAAACTATTTGATTTTGTATTGACGTATGATTTTGATCTTGTTGAAAAAGGGGAAAATTATATTTACTACCCTCACGGTATGTGCTGGATTAATAATCAAATAAATGAAAATACTTTTAACAAAATTAAAAACTGCTCTATAATTGCATCTAGTAAAAATTTTACTAAAGGTCATAATTTAAGACATCAAGTTATATCACAGAAATATGAAAACGTCGATGTGTTTGGTAGTGGATACAAATTAATTGACAACAAACAAGAAGCTCTTAATAGCTACATGTTTTCAATAACTATTGAAAATTCAATACAGCGAGGATATTTTACAGAAAAAATTATAGACTGTTTTGCTACAAAAACACTACCTATATATTGGGGAGACACTCACGTAAATAAACACTTTGACGAAAATGGAATTATAAGATTTAGTAATTTAAAAGATCTTGAAAATATTTTAAACAATATTAAAATAAATGGTAAAGAGATCTATAAAAAAATGCAATCTGCTATTGAGTATAACTATACTAAATTTGAATTATATAGAGCCCCTGAAGATTGGATATATAATAATTACTTTTTTTTGTTTAACTAAACATATGCCCACCATACAGACAGTCGTAGTAAGTATACAAGATTCCCCTAGAAGACCTGTAATTAAAAAATATCTTGATTCTCAAAATATAAAATTTAAATTCTTAGATGCTGCCAATAAAAATAATTTAATACGAAACGATTTTAAATTCACTTTTAAAAATTTTAAAATTTGTATTAACTCTACAAATAGTTTTATTGATTCTTTTAATGGCAGAAAATGGACAAATATAGGGGAAGTTGGATGTTTAATTAGTCAATTTACTGCTTGGAAAGATCTACTGACAAGCTCGCACAACGCTTATTTAATTTTAGAAGATGACGCAATGCCAATGTTTACAGGAGAGGACTTAGAGCAATTTGTACAAACACTTGATTTACAAAATATAGACTTAATAAGCTGTCAATGCGTAAAGCCTAGTTATGAAGGTAAAATTTCTTTTAAAGATCTTACAGACAATATTAAATTACCGTCAACAGAAGAAGAGTTTAATGAGCTAGCAGAAGGAGCTGGGGGATATATTATTACCAAAACAGGAGCAGAAAAATTATCCTATTTAATAGAACAAAATGGATTAGTATTCCCTACTGATAATCACATATGGCGCTGCGCTCAATATTCAGGTCAATCAGCGGAAGTATGTAAAAATCTTAAATTTAGCGATAAAAAATTTAATTGGTTTATTTCTACAAAAAAAATACAAGTCTCATTAGACAAAAATCTATCTAAAACAACCCAAATTCACAACACAGATGCAAAACACAATCATCAAATACCTGATGATTTTCATTTACGGGTCACAAAAGAACTAATGAGCAACGGTATAACATTTATTCAAAACAATATACCAACAGATAATATATGAACACTTTAGCTGGTTTACACGAAGAACTACCTTTTCCTTGTGAAATACATTGCCCTAAATTTGATTACAACATTTTTAACAAATATAAAAATTTAACACGGTATAAAGTTTTTATAAACTCTACAGAACCACATACATCATGTCAACCTGTACAAGATGTAATAAATAAACACAAATATTTTGATTTAATTTTAACTAAAACACCTGAAATTATTAAACAATGTTCAAATGCAAAATTATTTTTATTTGGGGATACATGGGTAAAACCAACAAATACAGAAAATAAAAATTTTTCTGTTTCATTTTTATGCTCAGCTCATATTAATCCAAATTTAAATTACAACATTCGCGTAGAGTTATGGGATAAACAAAATAATATAACAATACCTAAACGATTTTGGAGCTCTAATAAAAATGTTATAGATGCAAATAGGATGCTCCCTACTACATGTAACGAATATGAAGAAAAATTACCGCTGTTTGAATCTATGTTTTCTATAAGCTTAGAAAATTCTAGGGAAATTAACTATTTTAGTGAGAAAATTATAGATTGTTTTCATTGTAAAACTATACCAATATATTGGGGATGTCCAAACATTGGAGATTATTTTAATTTAGATGGTATAGTAATTGTTAATTCTATAGACGATTTAATACATAAATGTAATAATCTTACCCCAGAATATTATTATTCAAAAATAACAGCAATAACAGATAACTATAACAATTCTTTAAAATATTTCCCTATTAAAAAAAGAATTCAACAAGCTATTATAGAACATAAACTAAATCATGAGCAGTCATAGCCATATACACAATAATAATCTTATTGTAACACATAATGCAGGACTTTTTTCGTGTTGTTCAGTTAAATTATCTGAAATTATAAATTTTTTTAATACGTATAAACAATTGCCATTTAATGTAGTTAATGATTTTTTATTTGATGCTTATAAGCCATATTCAACCTACAATATAAACAACGAATTATACGAGAATGCTTCTAATATTGTTATCGAGTATAAAAACAATATTGATTTTCATCATGATCATCAGTTTATACCTTACAATACTTTAGACTTAAATCTACTTGTACCGTTCATTGAGAAATACTTTACTGCTAGTAAAAAAGTTAAAGACTATACAAATAAACTTGAGCTAAAATATAATATCGATTATTCAAATACAGCTGCAGTATATTATAGAGGTAATGATAAATGTAAAGAAACAGGTATAGCCTCGTATGATGTTTTTTTTGATAAATGTGAAGAGTTATATAAAGAAAATAACGATGTTAAATTTTTAGTTCAAACTGATGAATTAGAGTTTAAAGATGAATTTTGTAAGCGCTTTCCTAATAGTTTTTTTATAAACGAAATACCAATAATATCTAAAAATGAAAATATAGTAATACACAAACTAGTTTTACCGGATCATCGACCCGCATTTGCAATGCGCATTTTAAGTATGACACAGATAATTGCTAAATGTAAACATTTAATTACACATACAGGCAATTGCGGGCTTTGGGCAGTATTATATAGAGGTAATAGTAATAATGTACATCAATTTTTAAAAGCTACTCAACAGACAACAGAGGGTAAATGGGTATAATGAGTGTTAAAAATTTTAATCAAATATATCCTTATTGTAATATATTACCACTCGATACTAATGGTAGAGAAATTAATATATACAAAATTGAATCTGTTATATTTACAACTAATTTTATACACTACCCTAATGTAGTGGTGTATTCCCACGATACGCAGGAGTCATATAGTGTTATAAATGAGCAAATAATGTCATTACGTTCTGAACAAACATCTACCCGCAATATTGAATTTTTGTCTCATACTCAAATAGAAACTACCCCGATGTTTTTATTTACATATAATATTGATAATTACTTTCATTTTGTATATGACACTTTACCATATTTAATATCTTATAAAAAATTAAAAGAAAGTATACCCAATCTTAAATTACTTTTAAATTATACACACCCCGATATTAAATCTTTATATAAATTTGTATCTGAATTCTTAGAAATATTAGATATTACAGATAAAAATATCGCATTTGTACATAAAAATACGATGTATAAAGAACTCTATATATCTAACTCATATACTCATGATTCTAAATCAGAATTACCCCCTAGAGCAGAAATATATGATTTATACAAACAAATTAAACAAAAAGCATCATCTTCTATAATTACCCCTAAAAAAATATATGTTTCCCGTCGTAGTTGGTTACACGGTAATTACACAAACATAGGTACTAACTATACAACGAGAAGACGAATGACAAATGAAAATGAGTTAGTAAAATATTTAGAATCTCGAGGTTTTGTAGAAGTATTTGCAGAACAGTTAAATACAGCAGATAAATTAGCGTATTTTAATAATGCTGAAATAATAGTTGGAGCTATTGGTGGCGGTATGTGTAATGCACTGTTCTCTAATAAAACCTGTAAATTAGTTGCAATTAACTCACCTGGATTTTTAGACGTTAATAAACGATTTGAATTTACATTTCGTAATACGAAACATATACCATTTAATGATACATTTCATACCGAACAAAGAGATATAAAATTATATACAAGAGTTAAAGTTGGGGATATTGTAGGGGAAGTTATAGATATAACAGAGAATAATCTAACTATATCCTATAATGATGATATAGCAGTTGCTGGCTGGAATAATAATATAAAATATAAAAATAAAGTTGTCAATATTAAAAATTGCCAAAAAATTGATAACGGATTAAATTCATCATGGGCACTTAATTTAACAGAATTTAAAAAATTGCATTTATGATAAATTACATTGTATATAGTAATACCGCTTATTTAGAAATCTTAAAGATTCAAACTGACTATATGTTTGGTAAGGGAAGTTTAACTTTGTTTATTAATTCTAATGATTTAAATCTAGAAGAACTTTATGGTAAATATGATAATGTTATATTTTATAATGATGAAGACCCCTATGCATTAAGACTAAGTACATGTTTAAAACAAATTAATTATGATTATTTTATACTCATACACGATATTGATATATTAATATCAATAAATAACGAAAAAATAAAAAATATAATTGATTTTTCTCGTCGCAACAATTTTGATAAAATAGATTTAAAATTTATAGGTATAACAACTACAGCAACTACAATTAATACATCCGGAGATATCAAATCCTGGAAAATTATAGATTCTAATAATAATATTGTACACGATGAATTATACCTAATGAGACAGCACGACCCTAACAGTTGCATATACAATGTTAATCCGTCTATTTGGAAACGAAATGCATTAATAGAAATAATGGATAAGTTTAATACAGAAACTTATCGCACTATAGAAAAAATGGAAGTACAGAATTACTGTACAAAATTTAAATTTTTTGGCTTGTATAGTACAACTAAATTATTATGCGGTTTTTATAACTGTGTAAAAGATTTTGTATTCTTACATATATCCCATAGCGGTAAATTATTACAACCTAATGAAGCATGTACTACAGTGTACGGACAATCATATAAAGACGTCGCGACTGAGTATAATCAAATTATATCCAAATATAAAATAAAATGAAAGAAATTAAATTTCCAAAATTATGTTTTATTATAGCTCATAGATATGCCAAAAACTATGAATCTTATTTAAAATATATTATTAATAATATAACAACATTTTATAAAGATGCATTAATATTAGTTGTAGATAACAATTCAGCAGATCTGCGAGAATTATACAATACAATAGATAAAAACATAAATCTAAAATTTATAGTTAATAATTCTGAAAGTAAATTTGAACTTGGCGCATATACGTACGGAATAACATACCTTATACAAAATAATTTAATAATAAATTTTGATTATTTTGTTATGATACAAGATACATATTTACCAATAAACAAATATAATTTTAATAAACTTATAACAAATAATGTTAAGGCATGCTCTATTGCTAATATACCAAACGACGGACATTTTATTTACGAAAGAGATTATATGTTAAAATATTTAAAAATACCTAATACAAATGATGCAGAAATGTGTTGGTGTAATTGTTTTGCGGTTGCCCCTGATCGTCTTCTTGCACTGTATGAAATAATTAAACAAATTAAAATTACTGCACGATATGAAAGTGAATCATCTGAAAGGTATATGGGCAATATTTTATATTATCTTAACAATAATTCTAGTTATGCAATAGATGGAAATACTAATCTTTATACAATAGATAATATTGAGTATTTTACTTGTCATGAAACATATTATCAGTATAAAGATGTTAAATCTTATTTTTGTAAAATCTCTCAAAAGAAAAACGAAAGAAATACATAACAATGCATAGCACTCATAGAAAAAATAAAGCATGTGTATACTTCCATCAAGGATGGACTGACATTATAATGTGCTTAGGTTTAATTAACTATTACAGTTCATTATACGATAAAATATCAGTAATTGTTAGATCTGACGCACGCAATATTGTTGATTTTTATATAAGAGGTTTAAACAATGTTAGTATTGTGTATATCGATACTGACTCAGGAAGATATTACGGAAATATACACCCTGATGCATCTGTTAATAGTGTAACAGTAAAACATGACACTATATTACTCCCTATAGATTACGATATCTGTTTTCATGGAGAACACGATAAGTATCGACAAGACATATATAGAATGTATTGGTCAAGAGCAGATATTGCAAAAATACCTACAAAACATTTTTCGGAAGCATTTTATGAATATTACGATATTGATTTTAATACCCGTATTAGTAGTTTTAAAATTATTAGAGATGTAGAAGCAGAAGATAAATTGTATCAAGAATTTATTGCAAAACATGGTACGGATTATGTCATATACCATGACGATCAAAATAATAGTGTTAGCGGTAGTCATCATATTAACACATGTATCAATTTTAAATACAAATTACCGGGTCACGCTTATGTTAATACGAATAGACAATCAAATGTAATTTTTGATTATATTAAAATTATACAAAATGCTAAAGAAATACACTTTGTAGATTCTATTTGGGGTTGTGCATATTATCAGCTTGACGCTAAATATAATATTTTAAACGGAGCCCCTGTTATTGTTTACTGTGATCGAGGTCATGAAAATTTATTTAAATTTCCCGTACAGTTAAATAACTGGACATTACATACAGCAAATTAATATGTCTCGAAAATTTTTATTAATTGTTACAGGAGAGTCATTTAGGTGTGGGAATCAAGGCAGTAGAGAAAGAGGCAATAATAAATCGTTTAATCTTCAACACTGCGCAACTACATCTCAAATTAATTTTGTTAAATATATTAAATCAGAATATAATATAGATTGTGATATTTTTTGTAATTTATATAAGCTGAATACTGAGTATGATTACCATTTAACTCAATGGTATTTACCTTATATTAAATTTTCAAATTTTAATGAAATTTTATTAGGGGAAGATAAGCTACACACTCAAACTATTAAATTACTAACAACCTACAATATCGATATACCCAAATACGAATTTATTTTGTTTATTAGAGCTGATCATTTTTTAAAACCTTATTTTTGTAAAATTTTTAACCCAAATAGCGTAAAGTTAACATTCGCACATATTAACGAAATAACAGATAGAGCAGGAAAATCATATCATATTGGGAGTGGCGATGAACCCAGTGTTAATCATCAGATATTATACGTACCTAAGATCTTTTTTACAGAATTATTAGCAGAAAAATTTAATAAGCTTCACGGATCATATTATGCTGCTATTTGTAACGGTATTAATAGAAAAGATATAACGTTTTTTCTACATACATATCACTCTTCTTCAACAGATCAAACATGGAACCCTATATTTCATCAAGTTGGCCGGGAAGAAACCACATTTTGGGTTGACAGAAATTACATTGTTAATGAAGTAAGTCATGTACCTATTTTTGTAGAAAATCTTACAATTTACGATAAATTAATAAACAACGATTTCAAAGATATTACCAATACATGACAGCGGCAATTTTAATATCCGGGTATTTAAGAAATTATATACAAGGCGTAGAATATATTAAGACAGAAATAATACCTAAATTTAATAAATGTGATATATACTTGCACATTACACAAAATGAAAGTGTAGAAGATGTATATGATAATCATGTTGATAGTATTGAAGATTGGAAAAAAATTAAAGAACAATTATTACCTGTAGCAGTTATAGTTGAAGCTAACGATAATTTGTATCAAGATAAATTATCAAATAATACTCATAACCAGTGGTCTAAGTTACATCTATTAAATTTACTTAAACAAAAATACGAAACTACAACAAATACCACTTATGATGTAGTAATAAGATTTAGATTAGATTTAAACATTAAATCTACAGGTTTGTTTGATAAACCGATTTCGAAATTGTGTATTCCGTCAGACA
>Ga0181348_1000229_pt1 | contig 23162 bp, 32 predicted proteins | sample Su13VDMM110DN_FD_130092 | JGI IMG/M metagenome (GOLD analysis project Ga0181348, IMG submission 130092) | Freshwater viral communities from Lake Michigan, USA - Su13.VD.MM110.D.N | ecosystem: Environmental > Aquatic > Freshwater > Lake | place: USA: Michigan | collected 2013-07-16
ACCGAGCAGAGGGGCAGCACCCGTTGCGCTAGCAGCGGCACCAATAACGCCGCCGAGGGCAATCATGTCTGTATTTTCGCCACCGTAAGCCTGCGCTTCTTGCGCGATCTTTTCTGCTTGCGCGTCGGATAGACCTGACTGCTTGGCACGGGCGAGCGTAGCATCATAGATGTCGCCCTTAATCATACCAATACCGGAAGCTAAACCTACGCCTCCTGCGGCAATCGCTGCGGCAGTAGCAGAGGCAGGTGCAGCAATCAAAGCCCCGGCGGCAGCAATAGCTGCTGGAGCAGCAGTACCTAGCAGGTTAGCCGTAACATCAAGAGGGTGCCTAAAGAACGCCTTACCAGCAGCGCCAGCACCTTCCCAGAATCCTTCAGCCGCAGCCATCTCTTCTGCGTCTTTAGCAGAATCCTCACGGGCTTCAGCGGAGCGTAGTTCATCAGCACCCTTACCAAACGCTTCTATGGCGTCGGACGCTGCGTTGTCTGCACCGCCAAGGTCGGTGAAAGTCTTACCGATGGTAGCTAGCCCGGTCGCAAAACCAAGGGGGATGTCCGCGATACCAGACAAAACACCGCCAACGACCGGGATGTCCTCAATCGGGCTAGGGGCAAATTCCTGCTTTTTCTTCTCTTCAGGCGCGGGGGTAGTGGGAGCAGTGGCAGGTTTAATCGTTACCCACGAGTTACCAGCAAGGCCAACCTGTTCGCCGGTCTTTGGGTTTGTAGCCGTCTTAGAAATAGGCACCCATTGACCGCCGACTAGTGCAATACGTTCGCCGGTCTTTTGATTTGTCGCAGTTTGCGTCACTCAACGCCCCTTTGGGTTATTGTGGGTCCATTTTAAATTCAGGGCTTGGTAGCGCAGGCATCCGGCCACCACTACCCAAATCTTGCCGTACCAAAAGAATTTGTTGGACACGCTCCTTAAGCATCGCGCTTTTTTCAGCAGGTGTGGTATTCACGTTGCGATACTTCTGGTCCATTTGAAGTTCCGCTGTTGCCGTCTTTATGGCATCGTCAATAGCAGCTGTTTCAAGCTGAGCCGATTTTGCTGCGTCCCCAGCTATAGATGCCTTTACGTTTTCGTCCACACTGTACTTGCTACTCGCAGCTTGTGTGTTAATGCCATACCGTGTGGTATCGTCCTGCATCTTATCTGTGATATAACGAAGGCCAGCAACGCGGTCCTTATCACTAAGTTCAAGTTCCGTTTTACTAAAGTCAAGCATGAACTTGACGCGTTCACGAGCCTCGGCGTTCTCAATACCTTCGATCTCTGCGTACTGGCTGAGGTACTTATCAAAGCGAGCTTCGCGTGCTTCCTTGGCCTTTTTAGCACCCGGAAGGGCAGCACTTGCAGCAGCACCGACAGCCTGTAAGAAGTTAGGTGAGTTGGAACCAGCGATGTTGAACCCGATCTCGGCCAGAGTGGCCCACTTGTCGTAGTTCTTTTCCTTCTTCTGGCTTTCCTCTGACATGCCTTCTTCAACACGCGCCTTCAGCTTGTCCCGAGCCTCAGTCTTCGGCTTAGGCATAAACTTATCATAGAACTCACCAGCGCGCTCGATAGCAGGCATCATCTGGTCTGTTAGCCTACCGCCGGGTACATCTATAGGAGTTTGTGGGTTAGCCGCTTGCGCAGGGTTAAGAAGCCCTTGACTACCAGACTTAGCCAGACCCGGACCCGGTTCGACATGCACATGGTCACCTTCATTGATAACGTCATACTGCGGACCAAACTCACTCTTAAGTTTAGCGTGGAATGCAGCCATGCTCATACCCTTGGGTGGCACAAAGTCGCGGGCGTTATCTGTTTTGTGGAAGCTATTAGATACGCCACCAGCCGCTGTATTTTGTGCGTCGGTACGCTGACGGCTTGTGACTCCGAGACCGGGAACAGCCTTAGTAGCCACGTCTTCAAAATAACTACCGAAGCCGCCGCCAGCAAACGCAACGATACCACCGTCAGCATAGCTGCCGTTGTTAGGCTCATCAAACATAGTGTCGGGTAGAGGGAGTGTAGTAAGACCACCAGCAGCCATACCCATCGGCGCTTCTTCCATCGGTGCCTCTTCCATAGGCATTTCAGGTGCACCCATTTCGGGCATAGGAGCCTGCATCTGCGCAGCTTCCGGCGTAGCACCAAGACCAGCGGGCATACCCTGCTGTGGCATCGGAGAAGGCGCACCAATCCCACCCATAGGAGGGGGAGGGGCTTGAGGATTTAAAAGTTTCTCGGCTACAGTCTGCGTAGGAGCCTGCGCTCTTTGCCCTGCTGCTTCCATCTCACGAAACTTCTGGGCCGCTAGGGTAGCTTCCAAAGCGGAAACACGCCCCATCTGAGCAGCCTGCGCAAGCGCAGGTAGGTTGTTCTTATAAATCCGGAGTAGCTCCAGAGGGGGCCGGACCATGAATGGTTGTTCGTCCATAGTTATTAACCCCCGCTAAACATCTTGTACGTGCTATATGCCCCTAAGCCAGCACCTGCAAGCTGTTGTGCAAGGCCCGGTGACGGTGCACTTGTTGTTTGCGTGGTATTCATAGCCTGCGGCACACCGCTCATGAGGCCCATGTACCGTTGAAGCCGTGTGTAGGGGTCATCAGAGGCCCTCTGGAAATCCCCATAGTCAAGGTCACGCTGCTGCTGACCAAACGCTTGCTCCTGCGCAGCCGTTGACTGCTGCATACCGAGACGCTGGGCATCTGCGTTCTGCTGCGCCTGACCAATATTAGCAAGTGTTTGGGCCATGTCACCAGCAGTCTGAATACCCCTGAGGCCAAGATCAGCGCCGAACTGCCGTGACCTCTCATTGAAGTCAGTACCGAATTGGCGTGATGCCTCCCCAAATTTAGCAGCATCCAGACGGGACCTTTCCCCAAACTCAGTGCCAAACTGACGGGATTTTTCACCAAAGTCAGCACCAAACTGACGCGACTTCTCGCCAAGGTCCGCACCAAACTGACGAGACCGTTCACCGAGATCAGCACCAAACTGACGTGACTTTTCACCGAAGTCAGCACCAAACTGGCGTGATGCCTCTCCGGCTTTCTGCGCTTCAAAGTCATACTGCTGGTTGGCAAGCCGTGACTGGAGGTTGTTGCGGGCCTCCAAGTCTTGCACACTAAGCTGGGCCTTAAGGTTAGCGTCTTTGACGCTCATACCGGCTGCGCGGTCACGCTCGAATTGCTCTTGCGCATTTGCATACGCAGACTGAAGACCCGCAGCTTGGATATCACCCATCTGACGGCCAAGGTCACGCTCACGAGTAAGCCCAGCAAGAAGCTGGCGCGTACCGCCATAAGTACCCTGACGGCTTGCACCTAGGTTCTGCATCAACTGCGAACGCTGGGCATCTTCTTGGGCACGCTGCTTTTGGACATCCACAACATTTTGCATGTATGGATTCATGTACTGCTGGGCTTGCGCGTTACCGAACTGCTCAGCATCCGCCATCTGGTACCGAGTTAAGTTTTGGTCTTGAATTTGCTGGGAAGTAAACTTCGTGGGGTCGTACTGCGCCGCAGGGCCGTAGTTAGCAGCATCATAGTTAGCAGCAGGGCCGTAGCTACCAGCTTGGTATTGCGCCGCAGGATCGTAGTTAGCAGCTTGGTATTGCGCCGCAGGGTTGTAGTTGCCAGCGTTAAGCGCAGCAACCCCGGCTTGGTTTGCGAAGTTCGTAGCCGTGCCAAACTGGCCCGGTGTCTGCATCCCAGCAACTTCGCCTTGGAGCTTCTTCTGTTGGTCAGTAAACCCTTCGAGACGATCCCGGTCATAAATGGGGGTCTTGGTGTTAAGAAGACCCGCTGCACCCTGCATCCCGATGTCATAATACGGACGTTGCGCCTCACCGATGTTCGATGTGGTGTTAATAACATTCTGTGTAGTAGTCTTAGAAGCCATTACAAATTATCCTAACCCACGGGCTAACTTGGTGTCGTGACCACGCCCTGCCTTCTTACGTGCCTTATGCGCCTTATCCATAAGAGCATATAGCTTATCTGCACCCCGCTGGGGGTTACCCTTACCAATGCGGCGAACCACATTTGCGGGCATAATTACTTCATCCCGAGCAACACGAGCGGGCTGATTTTTACCGATACGGGCAGGCACACTATCACTTACACCATCACCCGGACCTTGCACTGGCTGACCACCCATGCGGCTAAGCGCTTCCATACCTGCGTTGCTGCTACCGTTGCCAATTTCAGACACCGTGCGGGCGTCGAGCACAAAGGCTCCATCGGACATTTCGATCTCACCGCCATGAGCATAGCCTGCGGCTCCTTCCTCAGGATCAACACCGCCCATATATGTAACGGGTCTGAAGTCGTACATCGGCTTACCTACGTTGTTCTTTGATTTCTTTGACGGCTGTCTGAGCACCGGCTGCATGATCTGCGTACCACGGGCTGTATGCGACCCCGGCTGTACGACCTGACCCATAGTGTTGTAGATTTCAGGCATATCCACCTCGAAGAAACGACGCTGCTTCGACGAGTTAGCACCATCGGGGTCCATGATTTGCTTACGGTCTTGTGCGTAGTATGGCCCTTGGAACGAGTTATCAATCCGGCCATCTGGACCTGCTACTCCACCACCGGAAGGGGTCATCGCACCGCTTACACCCTGCATAAGACCAGAAGCAGCCATCATCGGAGCAGCTTTAGAAATAAACGCTGGAGTGCCACCGGGGAGGCCAGACCGCGCAGCTTGGGCAAAACGCGAACCTAAACCACCTGCAACTTGCCCAGTAGAGCCAAGTGTCTGGGTAGCACCTGCGAATGAGACGGGAGCACCGGCCCCTGCTGCGGCACCAAGACCTCCACTTACAGCACCAAGACCCGCAGGAGCACCGCTAGCAACAACTGCACCCGGAACTGCTTGGGCACCGGCAAGTGAAAGAGGAGCCGATGGTGCTACCGCACCGGCAAGGTTGCTAACAGGCGCGGTAAGCGCAGGAGCCGCTTGTTTAGCTGCCGCACCAAAAACATTACCGGCACCCAAACCGCCAGCAAGTGAAGCACCACCATAAGCTTGGAGACCGGCCATCAGACCTTTCTTAAGGCTACCTGTTTTAAGAACAGAGCCACCAGCGACCATACCAGCCGCAGCAAGTGCGTTCACGCCCGGAATAAGCATAAGGCCAGCGCCTAGGAGCGTAGGTAGAAGATTCTTAAGGAACCCAGCTTCAGGGAGACCAGTTTCTGGGTTGATTGTAAGCGAACCGCCATGCGCCATAGCCAGACCCTGAAGGCTGTTAACCTCACCGGGGGTCATATGGACAAGCATTGTATCTTCGTCGCGGCCCCGTGACTGGACCTGTTGGGCCATGGGGGCAATAAGGGAAGGCAATCCTCCGCCTGTCATCCCACCGTAGGGTTGTTCCATTTGCTGGTACATCATTATTCCCTATACCGAAGTCACGGTCTGCCAAGCAGACCCGTTATATACACAAAGTTTACCTAAAGTGGTATCGAAAACAACCCAACCCGCTGTCGGTGTCAAGGCATTTTTTTCTGCTGTGGTTACATTGCGTGCAGCCATGATACCATTGAATGTTTCAGCCGTATACTTCTGAGCATTATTCGGTGTGTTCGAGTCAAGCTGCGAGAAGTAGTTTTCCAACGTGCGTACCACCTGCCGTATATACTGGGCGTCATATTGAGGTGGTGAGTTGGGCAGCGGTGGGAACCGAAATTTATCCATAGCCATTAGCGTGAACCATCCTGACGAACATCGAGGCGTGAAAGGCCAAGTTGCCACTGTACACCTAGCGTATTAGAACTAACCTTAAATGCCATCTGACGAGCACGGGCGCGCATGAAGACCTGATTGGTAAAACGACCAAATGAAGTCTCGATTACCCGTTGGGTATCCGTAGGGTCTGAGCTAAGGTTACTACCGGGAAAATTACGCGAGCGTATCTGAAGAGAAACTTCCGGAGTAGCGGCTGTCGAACCATCAAAGCTAACATCAGGAATCATACGCCGGGACAGCATGAAGTTATCGCCATCCCCGATATCGAAGTCAGCCGACTGGATATAGGCCGCAATCGGAAGGTCATCATCGTCCACACCGTTCTCGTGGGAGTAGAGGTAACCCGAACCCGCAACCCCATCAATAATTGGCGTATTCGCAGCCTGCGGGAAATGGCGCAGCGGAGTGTCGAGCCATGCCGTACGGTCAATAGTTCCATAGTACCAGATTTGCTCTAGGTGGTTGTAGACGACATAGGCGTTGTTATAGTCGCTGTCTGCCGTGGGGTAGAACCACCAGATTTCGTTCCACTGCTCATTGGTACCGCAGACAATTTGGTCTGACTGGTTGAAGTTGATGTTCATAAATACGTGGTTACGCAAGGTGCAAGGTAGCGTCTCGACACGACCAGTATAAGCATAGAACTTGTCCTGCCCCATCCAGTAGATGGTGCTAGACGCGGACGCCACAGCCCGTGGGGAAGCGATGGAAATATTATCTGCGTATTCCTGAAGGCCAAACACGTCCGTAGTGCCAAGAAACTGTAACGTGTACAAGTTTGTATCGGTCCAGACTAGGACTTCCTGCCGTGTAGGTAAGGCACGGATAATACGCGACCCGCGAGAGACTCGGAGGCTACCAGCAGTACTCGTAACTGGTGTTGGGTCCCACTGACTTGGGTCATCCTGCGAAGCCCAGCGGATTAGTAGCGGATCAAAGTCCGTAACGCTTGTAGACCCGAAAGGCACAGCACCGAAAGCCAGTAGATGTTTGTCCTGCTGGGATACCAGCAACTGCATAATTTTCGCTGGGACGGCGTTGGGGTCATCGCCGTTGGCAGTCGCATATGCTTGTAAGGTTATAGCGTGTGCAGCAAGGGATGCAGCAGGGTCAGTAGCAGCTTGACGGTACCACCAGTAACCAGCACCGTTGCGAATATTCATTGCAAGGTCGTTATCGAAGTTGTCGAACCACCAGTCACGCTGTGGTAAGTTGATAGGTGCACCGGTAGTACCAGTACCCCAAGCATCCCGCCCCCATGTGCCGACGCCCCAACCATAACCACCTGTGGCAATGGCGTTACCGGGTTCGATTTCGACTTGCACAGTGTATCCTGCGCCGCTCACGGAGGTAGTAGAGGTTGCTGCCGTAGCCGTAGTAAACGTAAAGCTATTAGCCCCTGTTACCGTAACCGTGCGGTCCCCATTAAGCTCGCCAATAGGTATACCGCCCAGCGCTGAAGCGAAGCCGCCAATGAGAACGGTCTCACCGGTATCAAGCCATGCAGGTAGGGCAGTCGTCGTGGTCACCGTAACTACCCTAAGGGTATTGGTTACTGCAAATGTGTTCGATCCAGCCAGCGCCGTACCAAACGGGGTTATGTCGTAGAAAACACCGCCTGCTTCTATATAGACGCGCTCGTTCGTACCGAGGGCGAGTAAGTCATCGGAGTAGGATGTAACCCAGTTCCACATCTGACGGCACACACCAACAAACGCAGTAGGGGAGGACTTCACCCAACCGCCGATCTTCTCAGGGTAGCCTGAACGAAACCTGATCTTGTCGCATTCATACCAGCTAGCTTCGTCGGAGTAGTCGGTCTGGTCGCGGTTCATACCGGGCTTAAACTGGAGCTTGATGAATGGCATCTGCTACTCCTTAGTCGCTAACTTCGGCGTTTAAAGTTATGGTGGCGGTATCCAACACGGTAACAGTACCTACCCGACGTATTTGCACGGTAAATACACAAGTTGTAGTACCGGTAGACGTGGATTGTATATACCAGCTTCTTGTAGAGCTAAGTGCGACCCAACTTCCAGTCGTGCCCCCTGTGAGAGAGCCACTTGTAACCGTTATAAAAGCTTCGTAATCAGCGGCGGCGCTAGTAGGAGTTACCCAGTTCTCTATAAAATACGGGTTGATACCGTTAAAAGCTGTTGACCCCTGAACTACCCCGCCTGATGTTAGGTAGTACCAAGCACCGGCACTAGACGTACCAGACCCAGATATAGTCTGGTTGGATATAGAAATGACGACCGCACTTGTGCCGTAAAAGTTCTGGATGCTTATCTCACCAGACGATGGCACAGCACCGTAAGTGCCGGTTGTACCGGCAGGGACAAGACCACCGCCAGCATAATACTCGTTCAAAGATATAGGGTTGCTGCCACCAAATTCAGTCTGGATGGTTGACAGACTTATCGCCCCACTTGACGGTATAGCCATTAGACGCTTCCAAACCCTGTGACGTTGTCGATTGCTGTGAATGCACCTGCACTGCTTAGCTTAGCGATGTTGGTGCCGTTGTATTTGAAAAGCAAGTCCGTGCCGCTCTGCACCATTGAGAAGTTTGCGGAAACAAAATTAGTCGCGTTTGTGGCCGTAGTCGCGTTAGTCGCGTTCGTAGCGTTAGTCGCGTTCGTAGCTGTTGCAGCGTTCCCACTAATACTAATATTCCATGTGCCAGATGCACCTGTACCAGTAGGTGAAGGCACGTTAGTGCCGATAACAAGACCAAGGTTAGACCGAGCAGTGGTCGCGTCACTTGCACCTGTACCACCGTTAGCAACGGAGAGAACCGTACCGGACCAGTTGGAGTTGTTGATGCTCGAGAGCACAGCGAGAGAGCCAAGACCAAGGTTAGTCCGCGCATCCGCCGCAGTAGATGCGCCTGTGCCGCCATCGGCAACAGCAAGGTCAGTAATACCTGTGATTGAACCACCAGTGATGGTGACAGCGTTTGAGTTCTGCGTGGAGATTGTACCGAGACCAAGAGCAGTACGCGCAGTGGCAGCGGTGTTCCCGCCAGTACCACCGGATTCGATAGGGAGGAATGTGCCGAGTGTCAGCGACGAGAGATGCGTCACGGCATCGACAATATCCGTACCCGTGTCATATACCCACATGGTCTTACCAGCAGGAACCACAACGGATGCGCCAGCGGCGACCGTATTAATCTTGTTGCGTACCGTTACAGCATCCGCCAGCCCGTTGTTAATGATGTACGCTTTTTCGATATTTTTGGTTGCTGGGAAGTCAGCCGAGGGGAGGCTGAGATAGAGGAACCGCGCACCGCCAGAAGTGCCGGTCAGGTTCAGACGTAGATTGCGTGCGGTCTGGGCACCGTTGGTATCCGTAAACGTAAGTGTGACATCGGCGCTAGAGAAGGCGACATCAGCCGATCCGGCGATAGCTTCCTCAAGAGCAGTGCCAAGGTTGATATTTGTGACGTTACCCCATGTGGTCGCGTTCTCACCAGTGGTCATCAACTGGATTTTAAGGTTGCTATATGTACTTGCCATCTTCGTTCCTTACGTCGGTATCTGAGTCCAGACTACTGTGTTTCCATCATTAACTTGTACCCATGTACCTGTCTGGCTATCATTAACGGTCTGCCAGTTCGGTGTCTGGTTATCATTTATTGTCGTCCATTGCTCGTCAGGAATATCATCAAACGCAAGGCTAGCAAACGGTGTTTCACTAAACGAGCCGAAGCCGAAGAATGAACCCTGTGCGCCTTCATAGCGATTACCATCCCTAATCTCCGTCCAGTCTGGGGTTTGATTGTCGTTAATGACCCCCCAAACCAAGACGCTCGTAACAGATGCGACGGCTTGTACACCAATTAAAGTAACATTGGAACTAGTTACGATGGTAGGGGTAGATATTGCCCCCGTGCCCTGCACACCACTGACCGACGCGCCAGTACCTGCGCTGATCGTGACCGTACCGAGTGTGCAGACTGTGGAAACGCCAGTGACCGTAACACTTGCGCCGGACGAGATAGCCAGCGTACCGACTACACCTGATGCTTCTACGCCATCTTCAATGACAACGGCTTCGCAGTTGGTCTCAACCGTACCAACAGATACAGTAGCTTCTACGCCAGTAACCAAGATGCGGTTAATTGACCGGACTTCTACGGTCCCTGTTTCACCAAGGGCTTGGACGCCTGCCAGCGTCGTATTTGCATCGGCTTGAACTTCAACCGTGCCGACCGAACCGACGGCCTCAACCCCTGTGACGGATACGTTTGTGCTGGCCCGTACTGTGACGGTGCCAACGGAGCCTGCGGCTACTACGCCAGTAAGTGTGGTATTTGCCTTGCCAGTTGCGTTTAGTGTGCCGGTAGCGCCTGTGGCTACTACGCCAGTAAGTGTGGTATTTGCATCGGCTTGAACTTCAACAGTGCCGGTAGCGCCAGTGGCTTGGACGCCTGTGACGGATACGTTTGTGTCAGCTTGGACCTCGGCAGTGCCAACGGACGCAGTGGCTTCCACCCCTGTGAGGGTAATATTTGCCTTACCGGTCGCGTTTAGTGTGCCGGTCGCGCCTGTGGCTTCTACGCCAGTAAGTGTGGTATTTGCCTTGGCAGCGACATTGACGGTGCCAGTAGCGCCAGTGGCTTCCACACCAGTTAGGGTAACACTACCCTTGGCAGCAACATTGACGGTGCCAACGGAGCCTGCGGCTACTACGCCAGTAAGTGTGGTATTTGCCTTGGCAGCAACGGTAACTGTGCCGGTCGCGCCTGTGGCTTCTACGCCTGTGAGGGTGACTGCACCTTTGGCAGTAATGGAGACGGTGCCTAGGGAGACGGTGGCTACTACGCCAGTAAGTGTGGTATTTGCCTTGGCAGCGACATTGACGGTGCCGACTGCACCTGTAGCAAATACACCCGTTACATCAACTGCAACGTCATTTGTCTCAAGGATGTCCGCAAAAGCAGAGGCCGCAAAAGGGGAGAAACCGAACATTATTTAGTTTTCCCCCCTTCTACTTAAGTTATTTTACAGCTACTGCATCTACCCATGCTTGGACAGTCAGGCGGTGTTTTACGCTACAGTCCGTATACTTTGCAATGATATCAGCTTCCCAGAGCGCCCGTTCAGGGTCGATTAAATATGTTGGTGGGGCTGGGAGTGTTGGGCACTTTGACGCTAGGTTCGCCGGAGGCAGCGGCATTGGCGTCACGGACACTGCTTTCGAGCACCCTGCGCAGAGCGTCAGGAGCAGAGCAATCAACAGCAACGGTAGGAGCCGTTTTATATATTTCACGTATGGTGTTGGTACGTTCGGTTGCCACGACATCGGCTTGATCTCGTTCGGTTTCATAGGTTTGTGAGACATCATCTACTACCTCTTGTTTTTTAACTCGTGACTTCTCGGCCTTTTTTAGCGCCTTTGCATAAGCTGCATCGCACTGCCAGTCACGGACTTTATACCCAGAGGCTGCGCCAATGACCAGAGCACCTGCCAGCCCGTATATCATAAGTGGGTTGATTAGAGCCATACTGCGTACTTCTTCGTCTTTGCCTTGCGGTCCTCGAGGCCGTGTGTGCCGCCGTTGATCCGCTTTGTTAGCGCAAGGATCGCAGCCTCGCCTGTGCCTTGGTCACAGATAGACCACAGCTTGTTCTTGTCAAAGAACCACAAAGCGCTTTCAAAGCAGAGTTCCCCAGCCACAAGGTCGGGGTCGTGCATTACTTCGGGTCGTCCGATGTAGTTGGCGAAGGCTTGGTAGTTGTCTTTACCGGTGAGTTGGAGCGCTCCGCGTCCACGGTATTTCCATCCGTCCCCAGACGCTTCATTGCCATTGCCCATACGGTTTGCATATACCCGATTAGCAATCTTTTTTGGCTGGCGTTCATACGCTTTAGCCATTGCATCAGTAGGGAAATATTTCCTAAAAATGCTGCGAAGTCCTTTTGCGCCATAGTTTAAATTCTCCGAGAATGTTTTGAAGCCGCCGCTTTCATGCGCCGTTTGAGCAAAAAAATGAGCAGCCCGATCAGGTGATAATTTATAAAAAGCCGCAGCCTTCTTAAACGTACCCGGACCGAATGCACCATCTGCCGTCACCCCTATCTTTGCTTGAAGGTTAATTAAGCTCATTTGTCGTCCTTTCGACTATTCCAAAGCTCAAAGAGCGTCTTAATCTTTTCCTCGACTACGGCGAGACGCACATCCATCTTAGCAAGGATGATTGTAAGCGTGATGAACGCCAATACGATAGGCCAAAGCTGACCTATAAGTTCAACGGTAGAGAGGTCGCCTGCCATTTACGCCGCCGGATTACGCCAGTCAGGGAAGTCGTTTTCATCAACCACGCCGTCGCCGTTAGCGTCCCAGCGTAGATCGTGACGGTGCTTTTCCCATGGGGGCATGTCGTCGTCTTCGTCTTTGTCTTCGTCTACTTCAGGTTCGTCGATAAAGACTGTGCCCTGCGGGTCGTTATATGCCTTTGGCGCTTCCACTTCCATCGAAGGCGTCAGTTCCAGTGGCGGTTCGTGCGCTGGTGGCAACGGTGACGGCTCTTCAGTCTTCTTGTCACGGGTATTGGCGTTGAGGCTCAAACCACCAAGTAGGCCGACGAAGGCACCGATGATTGTCTGAAAGGCTGGGTTTACCGTGTCGAGGATGGCAGTGCTATCGACAATATCGTTAGGTACAAACAGCCCGATGACGAGCGCAAGCACGACCACGAGGATGACCGCAGACAGCGTGACAATAGCCACGCGAATAACAAACTCAACGGTATCGTTTACGCCGTCTTGCTTACTTTCAAAATCATTCAGGAAGCTCATTATACACTCCAAGGAAGAGGTGGTGTCACCACAGGCGGGTTAATTTGGTTGGCAATCTGCTGGGCTACGTTTGCTTCATACGACGCTACTTGTTCAGCACCCATAGCGGCCTGCACCCAGCCAATGACTTGCGCTTGCGTGAGGTCTGCATACGGTGTGAACGGAGCATCGGGGTCGATGGTTACGCCCTGTGAGCCGTATACGCTACCTGCGTATGTTCCATCCGTACCATTTAATGTCCAGTGGACGGTGAAGACCACATCTGGTTCGCCTTCGTATTCTGGGTATGCGTCCATCTGCACGACAGCCCAAGTGTTAGTAATAGCCATTTTAGTTTCCTTCTAGTTGTGCCACACGGGCGCGGAGTGATTGAACTTCTGCAATTAGCAATGGAACAAGCGAAGATACATCCATCTGCTGATGCTTATCAGTGCCATCCTCGTTGACGGCATCCTTCTCGCCCGTGACCGCATATGGCGTGACTTCTTGTGCCTCATGCGCAATAAGCATTGGGCGGACAATCGTTGCGCCGTGCATCTTACCGTTGTACACCTTGAGCGCGTCAATCGTTACGCCTGCATCCGTGACTGGGCCAAGAATGTCTTTTGCGCGATAATCAGATGTCGTTGCGTAAACAGTAATACCACCGGCGCGGTTGTATGTGATTGTGCCGCGAGTTGTGTAACTAGCCTCTGTCCCAAAGTGCATGAAGCCAGCATCGCCAGTTGTTGTTGCATTCCAGACATAGTTATAATCTGCGTTGCTGCTGAACTTATTATGTGAACGGCCAGCTACATTTAGCTTTCCATCAAAATAAGCAACTATCGCAGTAGCGCCCACCAGCAAGTTACCGCTGCTGTCGATGCGCATACGTTCCGAGCCGTTGCCGACATAAGTTACGATTGACGGGTTTGTGCTGTCAAACTTCCAACCACCGCTATTTGATCCATTATTGCGGCCAAAAGAATAAGTTCCGTCGTCCGTTGCAAAGATAGCGCCGTTTACGTCGAGAAGGCCAAATGCTGGTGTTTTCCCAATCCCGACGTTACCACCGCTGGTGATGCGCATACGTTCAGTACCAGCACCAAAGCCTTGGTTGTAGAAACGGAAAGAGCCATCACCCTCTGCGCCGATATGCCAATTTTCTGAAGCTGTGGCTGAGGTGCCGAACTGGTAAAAGGCGTAACCTGCGCCACCGGCACCCGTCCCTGTCCCGATAGAACTACGGACAAGACCCTTAACGTCCAACTTCACACCCGGCGAACTCGTGCCGATCCCGACGTTGCCGCTGCTGTCGATGCGCATACGTTCTGTTGCAGACGTAAGAAACGAAATCGGCGCTGCTTCTTGCGTGATAAGCGCAAGCGAGCCAGTTCCGCGATGTTCAATGTTGCTGGAACTATTAGCACCACTGTTGGTGCGAATTAAGCGGAGGCCATTATTGTATGTGGTATCGCCCTGAAGGTCGATGAAGCTATATCCGTTACCGCTACGACCAGAACCAATTCGAATAAACTGGTCGCCAGTTGAAGCACCAGAAAGCAATAAGCTGCCGCCAGCACCGACATCTAATTTCTGACCCGGCGAACTCGTACCAATCCCGACGTTACCGCTGCTGTCGATGCGCATACGTTCTGCGGAGTTGGTGTTAAAACTAAGAGGAAACGCACCGCCAGAGCCAATATATGGGTTGTTACCGTTTAGGCTTCCGACGTACAACTCAGATGATACACCCGCACCAAATGCCGCCGCGACATTGGCGTATCCACCAACGGTAGTGCTCCCAATGACTTGAAACTTCGCACCGGGCGAACTCGTACCAATCCCGACGTTGCCGCCGTTCACCTGAATACCAATATTAGCAGCGGTGGAAGACGTTGCCGTGGCCTGACCTTGGATAAGACCCACTGTCCCATTGTTGCCAATAGCGATACCAGACGTTGACCCGTTGAGGCCAAAAAACGAATTGGTTCCAAATACGCCGTTGTTGCCAAACACATGAAGCGCCGCACCGGGCGAACTCGTACCAATCCCGACGTTGCCGCTAGTGTCGATGCGTATACGTTCTGAGTAATTTGTGTACCAGACGTGCGGGCCGCTGTTGGCGGAATAGTTTAGTGACCCCGCACCGCCGAATGAAGCGTAACTGCCGTTACCCGCCCAGATTTGACCCTTAGTGATGGTGCCGTCTGAAAACTCAAAGCTTCCAAAGCCAGAGGCGGTGGTGTTGGTTACGCGGGCACCAATAGATGCCCCTGCGCCAGAAACATCTAACTTACTCGCTGGCGAAGTCGTGCCAATACCCACATTGCCCGACGCATCTTCATTAATCGACTTCTCAGCCGGATATGTGACGAAGACGTCTTTGGTGCCGGTGGAGAAGTCAACCAGAGAGCCACCATTGCTGGATGAAAGCACCGTGGTACGCGCAAGTGTAGGGCCGGTAGATGAATAAGTACCGAGACCGACTTCCCACTGGGAGCCAGCATTAATCGTATAATAGGTCGTGTTGCCGTTACCGACTACCGAGAAGTTCTGATACCCGGTTGGCGCGGTCCCGCTGAGCGTTACCGTACCTGTACCAGTTGTAGTAGTGGTGTCGCGGACGCGATCAGCGAGAACAAGAGCCATTACATAAGGTTCCGTAGTTTATAGATTGCGGTCAAATACGTATCAGTGACGCCATCAACCAGATTGCCAACAGCCCGATTACCCCGACAAATAGCCTCATGGTTCTTCTCGATCCAAGCTGCGTCTTCGGTCAATACTGCGAGTATCTCTGAAGCTTTTGTGGGAGTCTTAGGGATTGTACCAATCAGGTCGAATGCACCTTGATACGCCTCAACCAACTTATCTATGTTATCAATGACGTTGTCATAGAACTCGTTCAGCGCAACATGCCGCGCATAAGCACCGACACCATTAACTGTCCAGTGCTCAAAATGCGCAATATTACGGGCGTAGAACACCCGGCTGACGAGGTCTTCGATCATTATGCGATCCGAATAATAGCGGTGGTGTTAGTAGCCGTTGGGAAGATGATTGTGAAATCACCATTCGTCGAGGTCTTGTCCGAACCGAAATCCAGCACAGCCACAGCAGCGTTCGTCAGCGTGGTGTTCGCGTTTGAGTTAGCCGAAGGAGTCGTGTTATAGATCAACGCGCCGCGAGCCGTGATGGTCGCGTTGGCAAAGGTCAGGTCGGAAAAGTCCGTGAAGCCCGTACCCGTCGAAGACGTATTGTTCGATGTCACAACACCAAGGTTGGTCAGCGAGCCGCCGCCAGCGGTGTAGTTCGTGCCCGAAGACGAAACTTCGTTCGACGCAGTATACGCCGTGGTGTTCGCATCGAGCGAAGCAGCCGAGGTATATAGAGCGAGCTTGAAGGTGTCACCACCTGTTGCGCGGAAATCGTGTACAGCGAGCATAAGCTCGGCCTTGAACGACGTGGTCATTGCTTGAGTAATTGCCATTTCGTGGCCTCCTTATGCGTCTAAAATAGGGATCAACTCTGGATGCCCTGCCTGAGTGAACTTGTTTACCAGAGTTACGTTATGCGACCGTACGGCCTCATGCATATAGTGCACAAGTACTGCGCGTATGCTATCTTTGAAGGCTTCCGCTTGGTCACGTATAGCAGGGTGTGCCTGACTACCCACGTAGATAATTTTATCCAGCGCACGCTCAGCCGTCTCCTCAGGCGTGAAACCACGACCCTCGGTCGCCATGACCATTACGCTTCCAACATCGCTTAAACCATTAAACATATTATCTCACCTGCTGGCGGATTTGAGGTGTACGGTACATATCCTGACGGTTCTTACCTTCACCAAGTTGTTTGAGCATAGCAAGTGACTCGCCGTAACGCTGCTGGTAGTTAGCTATAATCTCCGCCTCACCCTTCATGAAGGTGTAGGCTTCCAGCAGAGAACCATAAAGCAGCACGCTGTCAAAGTTGTCACCAAGCCATGATGTACCAGCCGTCACGATGGATGGTGGGTAGTAGAAGTAATGCAGTTCGGCTGTATAGTTCGCGTCTGGCGTGGGGCCGAGGATATACGAGTTTTCATCAAAGAACGCATAGTGGGTCGGAATCCCCGTAGTGTTTGGGTTAGGGAACGATTCGCGGATGAAGTTTACATCCTTGTTCAACAAATAGCTGTATTTACCAGTCGCATCAACCACAGCCAGCGAGAAGTTTGCCAGCCAGTCAGACGGCACCGAGAGGTACTTATTTCCTGCTGTAAGGTTGCCGGTCACGTTCTTGCGTAGGTCCAGAAGCTGGACCATATTATAGATACGCTGTTCGGCCTCTTGGATGAACGTGTTAATCTGTTCGGTAGACGTCAGTGTAACCGTGCTGGAGCCGTCAGAGCCGGTCCATGAGGTATTGGGGAAGTCGTTTTCGACATACCCCTTAATGGTCTCGAACAGAGTAGCGTAGTTCATTAGCCCATCTTCGTGCTGCTGCTGTTCCCCCGGGTGGTGTTTTTAGTACCACGGGTACGCAGCGTTTGCGTGTTGGCGATCTTGTTTGGATAGCCGTTGTTGCCCAGATCAATAGCAGTGCTGCCAGTCATCGTGTGGGGAGGAGCATAGACGCTGGCGGGGCCAACTTCGTTGCCGCCTTTTTTCATGCTGAACTTAGCCATTCTTCACCACCTTAACTTCATGCTTTGGAACCGAGCGCACAGAACGCTTCTGGTTAGCGACCTTAGCAAGATTGCGTCCCATTTTCAACATCTGTTCGTTAGTCTTACCACCCTTAGCCATAACTTACTCCTATGTTTGTACCGTTACTGTACCTACTTCACCTGCACCTACTAGCGCATTTGGTATATCAGGCAAACCTAAAGCGTTGTCTAGCCCTACCGGTGCCCAACCCCACTGGATAATCCGGCTACCGTCGCTGGGGCCACCGAAAGCTAATTGATTGGCTGACGGCACTTCACCACGGACTAATATCTTAAGACCAGTCATACCTGCTTGCCAGAAACTGACGTCAGGGCGTGGATTACGTAGCGCCTGCGGGTCATCAACCGGATACATACCGATCTGAAGCTGCGGCTGGTCAGGCTCCCAACAAGTAGGGCACACAAGGATATTGGTGCTCTTTGTCTTGATGGTTAGCTTGCGAAGCTGTTTTAGTTTATATCGAAAGCCACAGCGGTCACACTCTGCAATGGCCTTCTTACCAGAGGCAAACGGATTGGGCATCGTACCTCCTAGATGAACATCTGGCGCGGAGCGATCCGCAGCGGAGCCTTTTCGCGGTCTTCGTCAGCAGCCTGTTGCCAAGCTTCATCATACATCTGCTTCAGCAATCCTGTACGCTCCATTGCGCCGGGAAGTTTGAGCGACAAATAATACGCAAGTCCAGCCACCATGCAAGGTAGGAAGCGGAACGGGATGTCCTGCGTATTCACACCGTCACCAGCGTCCTGCATACGGCGCAGGTAGTAGTAAAAGAAGACGTAGTAGTTGCTTTGCTCTGGAGCAGGCCACACGTTAATCTGCGGGTACGCAATACCGGTAGTCGGTTCAGTCGCGCCTGACTGGCGGTTGATCCACACCTGAATAGGACGCCCTTGAGCATTCTTGTTTGGGATCGTGATATATGTGTCGGCGCTGATACGGTTGATGTTGATATCAAGCTGGTTCGAAGTTGTACCAGCATTTGTACGTATCACATGTTCTAACAGGTCAATCGTGTCCACTGGCAGGTTATACGCGATCTGCCCCTGCACCAAGGGGATCGAAGCTTGCTCGATGGTCCACAGGTTAATGCCACGGTTTGCCCACTCAATCGTAAGCAGGTTCAAGCTACGGCGAGCCGTCTTAAGGTCGTAACCTGTACGAAGCTCAGCACCGCAGCGCTCAAAAGCTTCTTCAACAAGCTCATTGAGATTAAGGTTAAATGCTGTGGTGCCGGTCGTAGTCATCGGTACTTAGCTGCCTTTTTTGCTATAGCCTTTGGCTGCTTAACGAACTGTTTGCCCGCTTTAGTGCCTTCGCGTTTCGCCTTGCTTGTAGCAGAGTATTCCTTTGAACTCAAAGCCTCGCGTGCTTTCTTAGGTAAGTAGCGCTCGCCAGTAGCCTTAGGCCCCTGTGTAGACGGCTTGCCTGACTTAGTTCCCCAGTCTTCCTTACCCCATTTAGACAAGGATTTCTGAGCTTCCGTCTTCGGGCCACTGTAGCTACCGCCGGACTTCTTGTACCGCTGGGTCGCAAGCTGGGCTTTACGTGCCGACCATTGACCCGCGTTTCCCCCCTTGGTGCCAGCCTTTACACTGGCAACAATGCGCTTCCATTTAGGTTCGTCCGACCGGGCCATTACTTCTTCTTGAAGCCTTTTAGCATCTGCGCAAACCGTGCACGCTGACCTAACTTACCGGGGGCCTTGGCGGCTTTGGCAAGCTTCTTTGCCGGGATCGGTTTGCCCTTCTTAGCACCAAGGGCCGAGCGCAATGCACCCGGCTTCTTGATAGCTTTCGAAATATCCAGCTTACCACCGGTAGCCATACCGATGGCTTCGCCTTTTGGCATCTTGGACTTACTGATAGCCCCCATACCTCGGCACGGGCGCATTAGCAGGTTTTCCCGCCTTTTTTGAACATTGCACCGCCGTAGCTGTCACGGCTGCGCATCTTAGCGGCTCCGCCACGAGCTAGCATCGAAGTCTTGGTCTTACCCTTAACAGCACAACCGTCAATCGAGCCGCCCTTGGCAAACTTTGGCATCGCACGACCCTTAGTGTCGGCTGACTTCTTCATCATTGCAGCGCCAAACTTAGTTGCCGCGAACGGCTTACCTTTAGCTTTTGCTGCTGGCTTCATCTTAGCTTTCCCACCTTTTGCCATATTCAAACTCCCCATAGCCTTCGACGAAGGCATTTCCTTAGTGACGCCACCCTTGGCAAAACGCTTTTCTGAACGGTTTCCACGTCCGATAGCCGCAGCGTTTTCTGGTGTGACTTTTTCCTTCTTTACGGATTCACGGAACTTAGCGTCTGCTTTCCGTTCAGCAGCGGTAGGTTGTGGAGGTGTCGAACCACCTTTAGCATATTTCATAGTTTTTTCCTTTTTAACTTTGCCACCCTTGGCCATGCGCTCGTGCGCGGGTAATCCTGCGCGCTTGGCGCGTTCTTCCGCAGAGAGTTTAGACGCACTCCCCGAAAACAAATTTGCTAAAACCCCGGGTGAACGGCCAGCATTGATCGGGGACCTGTTTTGTTTAACTCTAGCGGCAGCTTGAGGAGCGGTCTCGGCAGCTTCAGGCTTCCCAAAATTAATCTTGCGGTAATCTACCTTCGGTGCGTCCGCCTTCGGGGTATCCGCCTTAGGGGTCCTGACCGGTGCCTTAGTAGTCTTAACCGGTGCCTTTTTAGTATCGGTAGAGATACCCGACTTAGGCGCAGTTATAGCGCCTAGGGTATCTGTAACCTTCGCCGCTGGGGCTTCAGCGGTCACCGCCTTTGGCGCGCCATACTTGCGGGTCTTTGTCAGGTTGCTTTCTGCGGCTTTCTCTGCTGCGCGAGTAGCTGTGCGGTCACCACCAGTGCGCTTGGCACGGTCGTCTTCTGCATCAGCAATACGCTGAGCGCGTTTAGCTTCGAGCACTTCGAGTGCACGACCGCTTTTGCCTGCGGAGTCCTTTGCGAAATCTTTTTTGATGTCCGCCATGCGCCGGTTGTACTTACCTAGAGCGCCACCTTCGGAGAACTTGCGCATTTTACGTGCCATATCTTATTCCTTACCTAACCATCTTTGCACGGTCTTCGTCTCATATATACGAATTACCGTCCATATAATAGTAAACAACGCAGCGATTGCTGGGAGCATAGAAACCATAGTCCCGACAACCGTGAAGAGTGAAGCCGCATCTATAGCGTACTTGAGAGCATCGTGTTCGTTTGGCATATTTAACAATCCCATTTCCGAAGCGACAGGGCTTTACGAGTAGGGCGACCTTTCTCGTCTTTCATTGGACCCGGCATACCTGACATGCGGGCACAGAAACTTTTACGGCGAGCGGCTGACTTAGGTGACTTCTTCGCCTGCTTAGCACTGACAGGAGGCTTAATATTTTGCCCCTGCGCTTTTAAAGACGCACGACCTTTGGCGTTCAAGCCGCCCTTGGGGTCCTTGCCTTCCTTACGGGTCCAAGCAGGCGTCTTAGCCATTACACGAACTTTCCTTTGGTTTTGCCTTTTGAACAGCAGCCATCGGCACGCTTAGAGACAGAACCGCCCTTAGCATACTTCTTAATGCCTCTACCCTTAGATGGGGGCTTGGTGGGGAGTAAGCTTGGCGGCACGCGGCGCGGGCTTGTTGGTAGTGGCACGATCTTCGGCTTCGGATTGTCAATTTTGTCAACCATCAGACGAACTTTCCTTTGGTTTTGCCTTTTGAACAGCAGCCATCGGCACGCTTAGAGACAGAACCACCTTTTTTGAAACCCGGAACACCGCGTCCCTTGAGCACGTCCGCCCGAGTGACTTTACCGTCACCGGTAAGATCGGTGAGTTTACCACCTTTTTTGAATTTTCTTGTAAGTTTAAAACCATACCCCTTTGGAGGGCCTTGTCCGGCTATAGAAGCCGTAGGGGACGAAGGCTGGCTAATCATAGCAGGACTGACTCGAAAACCGCCGCTACCGCCGCTACCGCTAGACACAAGGTTGTAATCTAAATTTTGAAGGGGTACAGAATCGCCGGAAACACTGCGGCCTCGCTTGAACCGTTCTACTTTCTTAGCCATTATGCTGCATCCTTCTGTACGGGAACTATCATCGGATAGAGGACGTCCTTGCCAAATTCACCTTCATACTCTTGCACGCCCATATGGCCTAGCTTGATGGTCGGATCGACCCAAACTTCGAAGCCTACTTCACGCGCACGGTCACAGAAGAGGTAATCCTCCCCGATGTAACCTTCGTCAGTTTTCATGAAATCAAACATGCAGGGGACACTACGTTCCGTGCGTTCGTCGTAATAGCGCCACTCAGGGTGAGCAGCGTCAAGGGTCTCGAATACATCGCGGCGGACCATCATAAAGGCAGTAGCTACGCGCTTAGCACGGACAAGGCCCATACCGTTCATCGTAAGCTCACCGTTTTCATCGTGGTCAAGAGTGGCGATGTATGTCTTAGTAGTGCTACGCGTACGCGGTACGCCAGCAACGATACCCTTCTTAGGGTCTGAGGTCCAAGCCATCAGCCGGAAGATATCAGCAGCTTCAAAATTGATATCACTGTCGATGAACATCAAGTCCGTGCAGTCAGAGTCCAGCATATCCTGCGTGAGCAAGTTACGAGCACGGGAGACAACAGAGCAGCCACAAATACTGCCGATCTGAATATCAACCCCGTGCTTCTGAGCTTCCTGCGCGAACTGAGCCAACGATATAGCCAACTTCAAAGAGACCTTGAAGTCATAGGCAGGCAGCGCAATAAATACGCTACGTCCTGCTAGATCAAAAGCTTTTTCGCTCTGCATATATCACCCGAAAAACACTGTAGCAGTTATGTTGGCAGGTAACCCTACGTAAATCCCATTGTCGGCAACAATGCCTTCGCCGGGAACAAGGATAGAGTATGCCACAGCATTATAGCTGTCGGCTTCCAGCAATACAGTCAAGTAGACATTCACGTTACCCGTACCCGATGCCGCCGTAGTAACTGTGAAGGAAGTGGCATTAGCCGAAACAACCGTATACGCACCATCCACAGCGCTTCCACTAGTGAAATCCAGCCACACCCTATCACCGGCAACGAGATTATTTGCTACCGTAACTGTTAGTGTGGTTGAGGCGATGCTATACGTACCCGCTTGCGGGTTGTTGTTCATAAAAAGGACGTTCCTCGCCGCCGCAGCCGCGTTTGCGGATAGGATAGCCCCCTTAAGACGGGTGCGGCCCGCAATGGCCGCACCCGTCGCGCTCATGTGCTTCGATCTAACATCAGTTTGCATAGCCATAGGAAGGCCCTCCTATTAAGTGGCTATTATGAAGTAGCGAATGGAGTAGCGACTGAACCCGAACCAAGCAATGCACCTTGGACCAACCACTGGGTTGCAGTGACAGCCGTGATGGTGAAGTATGAACCAGCGATACCACCGGTAGTCGTACCATCAAGGTTGATCGAGCGGATAGTCGTACCGTTAGCAAAGAAGGTGGTATCCGCGCCAGCACTGAGGCCAATATGCGCCGAACCCAACAAGAAGTTGCCCGAAGCCGTGATGACCTTAACCGCAGTAGCGGCAGTGGGGAGGAAAAACGTGTATTCAGTGCCGAGGTTGTTGGGGCTGTTTGGATCAGAACCCGGACCAGCAGAAGACGGATCAGCAGTCGCGTTAAGCGCAGGCAGCGTAATCGTGGTCGTTGCGGCAGTGATGTTGATGATGCGGCCAGCGTAGTTGACGTCATCGAGAGTTGCGGTTGCGGTTGAGATCGCTTTGATCGCACCGGGACCGTCTGAAATAAAGCCGTTCAATGAGCGAACGGGACCTTGGAAAGTTGTAAGCGCCATAATAATATCTCCGTGTAGTAGCACATTCCCACACCATCGCTACTACGTCTGCTAGGACAGTTGATGC
>Ga0181348_1000231_pt1 | contig 23081 bp, 26 predicted proteins | sample Su13VDMM110DN_FD_130092 | JGI IMG/M metagenome (GOLD analysis project Ga0181348, IMG submission 130092) | Freshwater viral communities from Lake Michigan, USA - Su13.VD.MM110.D.N | ecosystem: Environmental > Aquatic > Freshwater > Lake | place: USA: Michigan | collected 2013-07-16
CCTTGATAGTCTGCTTCTGTGAGTGGTGTCTTACTGGCCTTGATAGCTTCTAATAACCTTATAGCATAAGAGTTGCATATAGTTATGTTTTTCATATATCATACCTTTTATATTAAATTTATTTAGTATTGGATACTAATATCCATTCACCATCTATATTTAGATATGTTTGAGTTGTTCCCGGGTATGAATTAACTTCATCTCCATTTGCCAACACCGGGCGGTAGCTACCTCCGTAAGCGATCTCATAAGCATCTCTATTAATGATCATTATGGTTTGTCCAACAGGCATTGAACTAGGAGCTGGGAAATTTATCGTATACACCATGAATTCATCAGTTGCAGTAAAACAATAAATCCCTGGATTAGATATTGTATAGTTGGCACTAACCGTGCTTAAACTTCCTGAAACGTGTGTTGGAATAAAATATCCAGAAAATGACCCTGTTGCATTTAATGTGGTACCATTCCATGTTAAATTTGGTACCCCGCCAAATGCTCCTGCATTATTGTATTGTATTTGTGTAGTTGACCCACCTGGTGAAGTTGCTCCACCACCACCTCCCGATCCGGTATTAACGGTGATTGGAAACGTTGTACCATTACCTTTAGTGAATGTGATTGTATTTGAGGATACAGATGCTGTTACTATGGCATTTGGAGTAAAGGAAGCAGTCAAAGCAAAACTTGAACTTATTGCAAATGATGATGTAACTGTTAAGGTATTTGTACCCATTATGTATTCAAGACTACGGGAACCGGAATTTGCATATAAAGTATTATAAACAAAGCTATGTGTGTCATTAGTTTTGGCATCAACAAATACAGGATAAAATTTTGATACACTTGCATTTGCTAACGCAGCAGCTGCAGAGGCACTATTGTATACAGCAACAATGGCGCTGTTGCCGGCGGAGGAGGCGAAGGTAGCGGTGGTAGCGGTGCCGGCGGAGGTGGCGAAGGTAGCGGTGCCAGCATTGCCACTAGTGCTTTGATTGCCGGTGGTATTAACACCGGGAAGATTTATGTTTGCAGAACCATTAAAAGAAACACCGCCAATAGTTCTTGCAGTTTGAAGTATTGTTGCTACGGATGCTGTTGTAGCAAAACTTGAACTTACTGCTCTTGAAGAACTTACTGCAAATGAAGCAGTTGTAGCAAAGCTAGAGCTTACTGCATTTTGAACAAATGAAGCCGTTGTTGCTGTGCCTTGCAAAGAACCAGTAAATCCTGCAGTTGCAATGACACTTCCCGTTACTTGTACTTTTGAGCCGGTGGCAAAGATTAAGTTTGATCGAAGTGCTCCGTTTCCTGTGCCATTACCTACAATAAATGCAGATTGAGCTGATGATGATATATTGTATTGACCTTGAACGTGTTGATACTCTCCTGACGCTACTGTATAAAGACCTTCTGCGTGTGAATAGTCTCCGGTTGCAGTTGTATTACTGCCTTCTGCGTGGGAAAATTGTCCGGTTGTTGTTGTAAAAAATCCTTCTGCGTGTGAATATGATCCGTTTGCATTTGTATTAGCACCTTCTGCGTGTGAATATGATCCTGATGCTAATGTACTTTGGCCTTCTGCGTGTGAAGCATCTCCTGATGCGATAGTATTAACTCCTTCAGAATGAGCATAATTTCCATTTACACCCGGTGATATTACTACTATGTAACCGATGTACGTATTTAAAGGAATGCTGCTAAAATATACATATGTATTGCTAGAGCTGAATGATGAAGACACTATGTTATCAGAGTAAAGAAAGCCCCATCCGTCATCATATACATCAACAGCAACGCCTGGATAATACTTAGTTGTATAATTAAATCCTTGAATTTCTATACTACTTAAAGCTCCTACTACGTTGGTAACTGCAGAATACGAGTCGATATTAGTCGTATTTCTAAATGACGTAAAAGTTAAGTTTCCTTCTGCATGTGAATAGTTTCCAATTGCTTGAGTAGAATATCCTTCAGCGTGTGATGATTCTCCAGATGCTACTGTAAGAAATCCTTCTGCGTGTGAATATGATCCAGATGCTACTGTAAGAAATCCTTCTGCGTGTGAATACGGTCCTGATGCTTTTGTATTATATCCTTCCGCATGTGAATATATTCCTGAGGCCGTAACGGCTATTCCTTGAACATGAGAAAATAATCCAGATGCTAAAGATGCAGATCCTTGATTGAATGGTCCCGTCATTACTAATGAACCTGTTATTCGAGCTGATCCGGTTACAGTTAAACCTGCAGTAGCTGTTACTGAGGTAAGGGTTGCATCAGAACCTGATACTATGACTTTTCTCCAATTTGGCATATCACGTTTCTTTTATGTTGTGGTTGGATACATATACTCATGCCGTGCATGTGCCCACTTCCTCGCGGCCAACAACTTGTATTTAATATAAATATGTCACAATCTATTTAACATGTATTTTATTGTGAGGTTTTTTGTTTTTTTGCTTCATGGACAACTATGTTTTGCAATTTCAATTCTTTTGTCAATTTTTCAGTTTGCAATTGAGATTGAATGTCTAACAATGATTGGTCAAGTTGTGTTTGCAAGTTGGCAACAAATTTGGCATCTTTACCTGTAATGGTGATCACATCTAATGATTGACGCAACAATGTGATTTCAGGTATTGTGAGTTGTACTGAAAAGTTGTTCATAACTGGTTTGTTTTATCTGGATTGTTGTTGTAAATACTGATTTTGTAGTTTGGTCACTAATACATAGAACATTTCCACTTGTTCTCCGACAATTTGAGTCGTTTTCAATGTATTCAAAAGATATTCAATTTCCTGAGAATTCAATTTGTTTTGATCAGTTAATTTTTCTGCAGTTTGAGTTGCATATAATTTGTTGATGATAGCCATTATAACCTTTTTTAATTTTATTTAAGCGTATATAAAAATATCCCCGGTGTCTGTTTTAACGTGTATGTTACCATGGCCAGAACTTGATCCACCATAAATTGGAGCTGCTGAGGGAACTGATGTGCTAACTTCTACTGTTGCTACATATGCATCCGCGACAATGTCAGTTGCAACAACTGTTAAATCTTGATCTAATACCCATCTTGTTGTAGTTGCATCATACCCAAATGCAAAACCAGCACCATTAGGTTGCTTACTTACTATAATACCACCATCTGTCGCTGACTGTGAACCTGATGCAATTGTAATAAATTTATCTTCTATTGATACGTTTGTAGTACTTACAGTTACTAGATCACCATTAACTGTTAAATCTCCAGTAAGAACTAATGATGTACCAGTTGCTGCTCCAAGATTAGGAGTTACTAAAGTTGGACTATTAGCAAATACTAATGCACCTGTTCCTGTTTCATCTGTCACTGCAGATATTAAGTTAGCTGATGATGGAGTTGCTAAGAAAGTTGCAACGCCTGCTGCTAAACCTGATACACCAGTCGATATTGGTAATCCGGTTGCATTTGTAAGTACACCTGATGCCGGAGTTCCTAGTGCCGGAGTTGTTAAAGTAGGAGATGTTAAAGTTTTATTTGTTAATGTATCAGTTGTTGCTCTGCCAACTAAAGTATCAGTTGATGTAGGTAATGTTAATGTACCAGAGTTAACAATTGAACTAATAACAGGTAATGTTAAAGTTTTATTTGTTAAAGTTTGTGTTCCAGTTAATGTTGCAACTGTGCTATCAATAGCGATTGTTCCGGTGCTAGTTATTGTGCCGCCACTTAAACCAGTGCCTGCTGTAATAGAGGTTACTGTGCCCGTAGTAAGACCTGATAATTGTGAACCATCACCTTTAAATGAACCCGTAAATGATCCAGTTAAAAATGTAGTTGCTTGTGTTGTTCCAATCTGCTGATTAGTGCTAACATTTAATTTGTTTAATATAGCATCTGATCCGGAGACTATTACTTTTTTCCATTCAGCTGGCATATATTTCCTTTTTTTATTTCAGTTTATTTAATATAAATATACATATATACATATTTCAATTACATGATTATATGATCATATCATTCTAATCCAACAAAAATTGATGATGATGTGAAATAGATTCCTCCATATGCTGCTGCTCCAATTGGAGATGTTGATTGTGTTGCAAATACAACAATGCCGCTCTGAGAAACTGTTAATATGGGTTGATTGATTGAATTCTTAATTAAGAACAGATTGTCAGCACTGCCAGAGATTGTCACCGAACCATTTTTTGATATTATGAATGGTGCAAAGCTTCCGGACTTTATAAGAAAAATATCGCCAGTTGCATTAACGCTAGCAGAAACATTGCCATCAACAATTGTCGATATCAAAGCATTTGCATTACCAAAATTAAAGTTACCATCGATGAAACTGATGCTTCCTGATGTACTACCTGTTACAAAATAAATACTACCATTGCCAATATATAGATCACGCCATGCTTTTGTGTTGGTACCTAAATCATATGATGATATATTTTTAGTATATGGACCTGCAGGAATTAAACTGCCTGAAAAATTTTGGTTTCCTACAAAAGTGTTGGACCCAGAAAGAACAGCAACTAATTCTGTGGTAATTGACGTGCCCGCAGGACCTTGCAATCCGGAGACATTGGTAACCATGATTGCCTCAGATGTACGATTAACAGCAACTGTGGTACCTTTTTGGTTGTCAGTAATTATTAGACTTGCCTCTGGTGATGAAATCTCCACTGCATTAATATATTTGTTTACTGATATACTCATTATGTTGTCGTCACTTGCTTGTTCAATTGCACCTTACCTTCAATCAATCTGATACGCGATTGCCCATCTGTAAGTTCCAAATCATAATATGCTTCATTAAATGTAAAGTTATTTGTAATTGCATGCCCAATGTAAATGCCAATGCTACCAGAATTTTGAGGCGTGGTTAAATTGCTTCCTGATAAACTTATGAATTTATCGCCAGATGTTTTTGTGTACACATTACCTATACTTGAAGTTAATGTAGCATATAATGTACTACCACCTATGGAATCGCGAATTTGCATTGCTGCAGTATAGTTAGATAAATTAACGGGGGCACCGCTCGAATCTTTATATACAATGTTTAGATCTAATGTTGCTCCTTGTTCTATGACAAAGGAATATCTTCCTGCCGGCATGCATTTCCTTTTTTAATATAAATATGTAATTAGCAATATTGCGATAGTAAAAAAGGGAAGCCGAAGCTTCCCTTTGTTTCATTAAGTCAATTATTAATTGTCAGTTATTAACAACTAATTAGATAGTATCTAGACCTGCTACAAATACTTTTCCGTAGAATTCAGGACGAACCATTTTCTTAGCATAACGAGTCATAACACCTTTTCTTGGAGTAAAGTTGTTAGGATCATATACTAATGGAGTCATGATTAGAGGAACATAAGGAGCATAAACCGCACCAGTCTCAAGGAATTGAGAACCTCTATATCCCATTAGGATTGTATTTTCAGTCATGTATGGATTCTTGTAAACTTGGAATCTATTGTTGATAGCACCAACTTTTTGAACACCCATTGCAAACTGCATTTGGTTACCATCCGTATCAGCTGCATATCCAGGGATTGATTCAAGGATAGTTGCAACAGTTGGAGAACATACTAGGAAGTTTGCACCACCACGTAATGTCAACTGATGAATTTTATTTGATACTTTTTGGATTTTAGTTCCAAGAGTTTGGAACCAAGTTCCTTGGTTGTATGCTTGAGCAGTTGCATTTGACTGAACAAATGAAGTTGTAGCCCCATCCCAATCAAATCCAATTTTTGCAGACCAACGCTCAGTAGTTTGAGCATTTTGAATCAACATGTCTAGTATCTCTAGGTCAATCTCTTGTGAGATGTACTCAGATAACATGCTAGTTAATTCAGCTTCAGCATCAATTGAATGATATGCATTCAAGTCTTGAGCAAATTCAGGAGACCAGATTGCTTTTAACTTACGAGTCTTAGCAACAATTGCTTCAGAACGAAGTTCTAAGTTGATTTCTGGAATATCTAAAGTTGTTCCGGTGTTGTTACCAATTGCAGATGGATCTTCAAAATCACCTCTAGAAGTATCTTGTGGTTGTTTTTGATAGATAACTTTGATGGCGTTAGCATCTGAATCAGCTTCGATCAAGAACTCAACGTGTCCTTTGTCATATGAGATACGAGTAAATTCAGGATAAACTGCATCTACATTTGTACCTTGTATGTTGAATGCACGGATACCACTCAAATCAGGATTACTCAAAGATGATGTTGGAATTGACAATACAGTAAATGGTCCAGCTCCAGTTGAAACAACAGATGCAGAAAGTTCAGCATTGTAATTAGTGAAGTAATTAAACTGAACACCAGTTAAGTTACCACCACTGGTATATACACCAGTTCCAACAGCAACAGATCCTGTACGAGCTGAAGTCAAGGCATCAGTCAAAGTCAATGTAGATGATGTAACATCATTGACAGTGTAACCAAAACGACCAGCACCATATAGACCTTCAGATGGAGCAGTTCCAGCAGCAATGCTAGTTCCGTTACCACCACCATCAGTAACACCAAATACTGAATCACCTTGAGATGTACGTCCTTGACCAGTCAAGAAATCGTTTCCACCAGCAGTGCCAGTTGTACCTTGGGCAGTACCATACTTGAAATCCAAGAAGAATACTAGTCCGGAAGGTAAGTTCATAGGTTGTACACTAACGAAATCTTTTGCTGCAATTTCAGCAAAGATACGACGTACTAATGGTAATGCCACTCCTGCCCACTGCTCACCGTTAGCCGATGCTGCAGTTGCGTTAGCTTCTGTTACCAATTGTTTTGCTTGGTTCTCTAGGAGAACCGCCATTCCTCTACGCTCAATCTCACTTCCCATGCCTTCTAAAAGACCGGTACGTTGCCATTTCTTTTCTAAAGCGATGGCTGCCGTGTTTTGTGTTGATTGACCTTGATGAGGTAATAAAGAATTCAAGTTCATTTTTTTTTCCTTTTTTTTGTTTTACTTTAAATTAGCTAATTTCTTCCAACGTGTTGCCAAATCATTTCCTTCTGACAGGATAGCCTTTTTAGGTGCTGTTGATTTGCTTGGACGTGAAGCATAGCTTTCTCTGACCATTGGTCGTTTTGTTCTTGTTGATTTTAACGATTCAGAAATTGTACCGTATACCAATTTAACTTCGCGAACTGTACGTGCACGATCGAAATTTTCAATTACCTTAACTTTTTGAGATTCAGATAATGGATAGTTTCTAAATAATTTGTTTGAAAACAAAAGTTTTGCATTAAGAAGATTCACTTCATTAATTTTTGATTTTAAGAATTTGATAACTCGGATAGCTTCTGCCAATTCTTTTTCAGTTTCAGCCGCGGCTTCATCTTCTTCAGTTACAGGCTCTTCTTCTGTTTCTTCTTCTTCACGTAATGCACGAATAACTTCTTCAATTGAAACTTCTTCTTCTTCTTCTGATACAGGTTCTTCTGTTTCAAATTCATCTTCTTCAGTTACTGTTTCATCTTCAACATCACCGTCAAGTTCACGAAGAATTTCTTCTAGTTCAGCATCAATTGATTCTTCTTCTTCTGATACAGGTTCTTCTGTTTCAAATTCATCTTCTTCAGCCATGTACTCTTCTTCTTCATTCTCTTCAACAGCATCCATTGTTTCAAATTCATCTTCTTCAGTTACAGGTTCTTCTGTTTCAAATTCATCTTCTTCAGTCACAGGTTCTTCTGTTTCTAATTCTTCTTCTTCACGCAAGCGTGCAGAAATCATGCTTTGTAGACGCGGTGTAAATGCTTCTTCAATTGCAATTTTTGCATTTGCCATGGCGGTAGCTCGTACGGCTTTAGCATCAGCAATTGCTTCTTTTAATAAACGATTTCTCATTTTGGATTCTCCTCAAATTTAATTGGAAATAAGATTATTTGAAATCTTAATAGATAGTTATAAAATAATCGAGTGACTACGTATTGGAACGTAGTATCAATGATACAATAATATATATTGTCCGAGGAGTATAATATACCGATAAATCAGTAACTTTTTTTAATTTTTTTTAGAAATTATTTTCGTTATATCTTTTTTGAAGAAATATAGCCTTATTGATAACTTCACGACGACGAACTGATGGTTTTGTATATTCCAATCGGTCTCTAGTCAATTCCAGTATGCTTGAATCTTTTACGATTCGTTTCCATTTAAGAATTGCTCTGTTAACATCTCCATTTGGAAATCTTTTTGTTTTTGGAACTCTAACTCCTAACGGTTTCCCGGGAATTACATCATCAATTCGCGTATCCACTTTATAACTCATATACTTGCTTTTAATAATAATTAATTTAAATATAATAACTTTTTTTCAAAGTACCAAATGTTTTATGAAAAAACTTTCATATTTAATTTTGTTTGATTATGTCGCCTGATTTGATATAATCTAAAAGGTCTGGTTCGTTAAATGACATGGGTTCGATATCATTCATTTGAGTAGTTGAAGTAAACGTGTGCATCCCTCCTTTTTTACCTTTATAAATAAATTCGGCCTGCCAACAATCCATTCCCGGTTCCCATAAAATATATTCGGCTCCTTGTTGAAGATTTTTAAGACTTTTTATTGGAGAACCGAAATCTCTTTTTGGATCAATCCATTCTGGATAAACCTCACGACCTTTGTATTTTTTAACTCCCTCATTAAGAGATTCATCAATTGATGCTCTGCCAAAACTATAATTACTAAACCTTTTTGTAGCCTTTTCTAGATCTTCTTGTGTACCCGTTCCTTGATATAATATCTTGTAACTGTCTCGATATGTTCTTGCATCACGTTGAACTTCTCTTACATCTTCAGCTCCAATTGCAATATAGGCGCTATTAGTAGAGTTTCCAGGGTTAGTGTAAAGTAAAAACTTTGATCTTTTAGCTTCGTTTACGGTAGATTCTGTTATTTCATCATCATCTTCATTTAATGCAGTTCCAACTTTGTAATATCGTCCTAATATAGACCCCATGTCATCATAAGCAGCTTCTAGACGTTGCTGCAGACCAGACATTTCAGTTGATGTCTTTTCAAATACCTTATGCGCTTCTTTCAATTGTTTCATGTGACGAGATACTGTAACATTGTCAAACCAATGTTCAGATTCTTGCATTGTCAATGCTTCAGCCTTTTCAACAATATTTTGTACAGTTTTAGCAACTTCTTTCAAACCACGTTTAGCATATACTATTTCACCTAAACGATGATAATTGGCAACTGCTTGTAAAAACGATTTTTTATCTTCTTTTTGCAATTCTGGCTTTTCATCTTCTTGTAAAAACTTCTCGTTTAAGATGTGTTTCAATAATTGTGTTTCCCAATTCTTCATGTTAGAGATTCCTTTTTAGCATTTTATGTAAATGTTCTAGATTACTGTTTGCAGATTGAATGTAACGAGCTCCTTGATTCAAAAGTTGATCAAATCGTAAATCACCTGTCTCTTCCTGATACATTTCGATTGATGTCATGACATCTTGTTCTAGATCATATAATTGATCTATCATTTTATTGACTTCTTCCATTGCATCAGATATGATATTTTCCGCTGTTGGTATTTCATTAGCCTCGTTTATTACTTTGTTTAATAAAGCTTCGTCATTGCTGCGATGTTTACCCTCAAATAATCGAGCATATTTTTTACCTAGATCCATTTTTTATCCTTCTGATGGAATGTTACCAAATAAGTCCGGTGTGATGCCGGTGCCTTTTTTACCAAGTTTATTGAATGGACCATACAGGCTGGAATGTGCTGCATCAGTTAATGAATCAAATGTCATTGCATTTGCAGTAGGATTTCCCAGCGCTGCATTTGCAGTTGGTATATTGTTAGGTCCTAATGTTGTGCCAGTACCTTTTTTACCTGGGTTATTTGGACCAAAAGCTGATGTAGCCGCGATGTCTGTAAGTGCCATATTAAAACTCCCTAATTATGTTAGAAATAAGTGCGTTAACTTTTGCATATTTGTCTGCAACTAATTTGTTAACTGATTCGTTGACCGGTGTCAAAAATGCTCCATGAGTAGATGGATTTGATACAAAGTCAAATGCAATAAGTTCAAAGTCAGATTGTACCTCGACAGTATCTTCACCTTCACGCATGACCTCTTTTACTGAGCCCATTCCACGTGATGATATTCCTAACTTGATACCTGCTTTAAATAGTTCTTTAAGTATGTTTCCAGCTGGAGTTGATAGTACCTCAACAGTTCCTATGAGATTATTTCCCTGCCATTCCATGCTTACCACGTTATGTGATACATTGTTTAAGTTGACAACAGATGAATCTGGATGATCTAATTCTCCTAATGCTCTGCGTTCTTTAATATATGTATCAGCATATTTTGATGCTTCTCGCATTAATATGTTTCGTGGATAAATTCTACCATTTTGGTTTCTTGATTCTGCTCTTTGCAATACACCGTTAACAATTAGACGTCCGCCATTGTTATTTAATGACTCATTTATCTGATGTGATGACACTTCAAATAATGTGTAGTCTACTAATAATTGTTTGCTCATTTTTTTAATCCTTGCATAAATAAACCAGAATTGACGAATGCTCTTTGATGTTCATAACGTTTTCTTTCGTCTGCATATTTTCTCTTTTGTTCTTGCAAAGGTAAGCTTTGGTTCTCTTTTGCTTTAATAAATTGCTGCCATGTTCTATCTGGTATCATTGTGATAATTCCTTTAGTTTGTTTGCAATACGAGTCATTCGTTCATTTATCTTTGCAAAACGAACTCCGGTCGATTTCCAGAAATGATTTGACTGTACTCCCATTTCTGTCTTCAATCTTAAGTTATTTGCTACAATCTTTTCCATTTCACTTAGCATGGTGTTGACTTCGGCAATGCCTTTGTTGACTTTTTGTTGAGGAGTCGATGTAGGATCTTTTTTATAGTCTCTATATGATACCACTTCATTAATAGATTTAATACCATACATTTCAGACATCATTTTTTTAAATGCTGATTTTGATTCCATTGGTTTGAATATATGATTGGTCTTTTTAACTCGTTTCATACCGCCTTGACCATATGTATCTTCATCAGCATCTCCAAATGCATATGGAGTTTGATATCCCGGTACACTATCCGTTGTTGACATTTCATCTAGATTTTCATCTTCCATTACATATATTACTGAGTCTTCACTTTCATTATAGTCAACATCAAATCCTTTGCTATCGGCTGCATCAATGAATCGATCAAATTCTCTTCTTGGTAATGTATACAATATGTCTTTTTTATCATTCACATAATCTAATTCACGTCCATGAAAATCATGTAAAAGTTGATCTAACTTTTCATCATCTACAGAAAAAGTTATTAGGTCTGTTGATGATTCATTTACTTTTTTTGCAACAACGCCTAATTTGTTATGTAGATATTTGTCAGTTTTATTAGATTTTCCATCATTATCAATATCTGTATCATCTAGATCATCAAAATCTGTATTGGCCTCTTTATCAGAAATTCTGTCGACATCTTCATGATGTAGCCGTCTGAATGAGCGCTCTATGTCCTGTAATAATCCCATTACATTCCTTGTCGTTTAAATATATAAATAGTACTTGATGATCCGCCGTGTATTTTTGATAATGATAAATCATATATCACTCCGGTAGTAAGATTGCCTAGGTTAATGGTACCGCCGCCTGATAATGATGCTGTTGCACCACCAGCTGCTACAATCATGATTGCACCGTATCCATAAGCTGATCCGGTCAGATCTAACTGCCCAGCTGTATATTGTTGTGATGTCACATAACGTCCAGGATGTCCTAATGTTTCAAATTGACTATACGCTGAATAATTTATGTTATATGGTCCTTGACTCATTTCGTATCCTTACATTTTTTTATTTCATTAATCAGTTCATAATAACGAAGCATTGTAAGTACATCTTTATCCTCAATGATATGTTTCTTTTGTAATTGTGTTAGCAATTTTGACACTTCATTTATTTTGATGTGTGTCACTTTACTTACAACTGTCGTCTTAAGTTCAGATAATTGATGCTGAATACTTTTGGTCTCCGAGATTACATATTTTTTAAGTTTTTCAGAGTTAGTTACATTGTTAATAAATTCACGTAGAATGGTTTTCTGCTTGCTATCGAATGCATTAGAATATTTTTCATTGAATTTATCAATGACAATCTTTGATGCCAATATGCGAATATCTTTATCTTCTGACATCAATGATGGTTTTACTTCAGATTTACTTTTCTTTTGTTGTACATGTTCACATATGATAAATTTATTACGTACGTACATGGCAGGATCATCTGCCTCTGAATGTTCAAATATATTATATGTTGATGCATGTATTTTGTAATTTGCAACACGTGATTTAAAAAATTCTTCAATATTGAATCGATTTTTTATTTCTCTGATTAAATTGTATTTCTCTTTTTTTAACAAAGTCTCATTTAATGATTTGCGCGCTGTGGTTACGGCCTCTACAAATTTATGTGCTTTGCTTTCAGTAACGAATGTTTCTTCTTGCAGCGATTGATATAATTTAAGTTCTTGTGATAACTCAGTAGACCCTTTAAAGAATTTATTGAGTATTAGTATTGATGGAGAGTTTTTGTTGTTCATTGTATCAACAGCGACTTGACGAACTAATAGTTCGAATAATACTCCCGTATTTTTTAATTTTGAATGTTTTATCTTTTTCATGAAAAAGAATCCTTTATACTATAGTACACATGTTTTTAATAAATATCCAGTTCGAATCAAATCAATGTAATTAATCATCGAGTAATTGAGATTCATCTAACATTGTACCATTATCATTAGATATATCAATGCTCTGAGATATAGATTCCTGAATTATTCTTTTTGTTTTCAATGATGTGGTTTGCAATGTATTAACTAACTGTTTATTCTCAGTGCTTAATGGTGATGACTTTCTGTCACGTACCTGTAATGGCGACTGATCAGTATTGAATGTACTATCTAACGATTTTGCGCCTAATGGATCTCTTCCATGTGGACTTGAATGTTTACCCCATGTTCCAGGCTCTTTTGGTCGGCCACTTCCCCCTACATGTTTTTGTTCCATTCCTGGTAGTAAAGTTCCTTTGTTAGCAACATGCATTGATGATATATCATGTGGCGTTCCAAAACTCATGTTTGTTTTTTTAGGGTCATTACCTTCTGTTGAAATTTGTTCTCTACGGAATGCTTCTTTTTGATCTTCGATTACAAGATCACGTTGGTCTGTCCATTCTTGGGATGACATGTTAAAGATATTTTCATAAATCCACTGTTCAGAAAACATTTTTGATTCCTTCATTAAATTGGCTAGGCCAATTTTAGAGTCCATTAATTCTACCATTTGTTTCTGATAGATAATACTTGGTGATACCAATTCCAATGAAAAATCAATTAGATCTTCATCTGTAAATCCTTGTGCATATAAATGTACAATTGCAATCTTTGTAAGTTCTGAAACAAATATTTTTTGTATACGTTCAATTGTTCTTGCAAATCTGACATCTTCTGCTGCAAGAGTGGCTTTACCCTCTACTCCCTCATCATATCCTAGAAAAGCTTTTGGAATTTTTAATGCGGCCATCATTTTATTACGTAGATATTCAATGTCTTCAATTTGACCATCGTTAGTCAATCCCGGTAAAGATTCTATTGATGTACCTGATTCTGATCCACGAACTGGTAAATAATAATCTTCCATCATGTTTTCCATGTTGAACTTAAGATTGTATTCTCCAGTCTGTTCATTCATGTAAGGAATTTTTTTCATTTTACTCATGATGTTAGCCATATGATTATCAACTTCATGTGGTGGAATATTTCCTACATCAATTTTGAAAATACGACGTTCTGGTGCACGCATTATTCGTTGAATCAACATGGCATCTTCCATTAACGACAATTGTTTGTAAATTTTACGAGCAGATTCAATCATTGATTTACCATATGGTAAAAAATTGGTATCAGAAATTAAACGAAAATGAGCCACTTCATAATTTTCATAATGAGTCGAATTTGGTCGTGTTGGATTTGCATATGATATATTTGTATTTTCTAAAACAAATCGATATGAATGTGGATTTTGTGGATCAAATCCTTCTTCACGACGTACTTCATATGATGACAATGGTTGTACATTTACAATACCTATATCATCTTCAATATCTAGATATAAAAAGAAATCACCATATTTACATGCATTACGAATCCATGGCCATAAATTGTAATCAATGTTTAATATGTCATAAAAGAGATTTCGCAATACTTTTTGCACTTCCGGATTGGCAGATGATACTGTCAATGTATCACCTTCGGTATTTTTTACTGTGGATTCATCTGCATATATGTCCAATGCCGATGCCAGAATAGGGTCCATATCCATTGCTTCATAATCTGTAAATAACTCAAGTTTTGACTGATGAAAATTATGTGTCTGATTAGATGTGGCGTAACCGGATTGACCTCTATGTAATCCAGAAAATCTATCTACAAATGCTTTGTTTGTTAATGCGCCTGAAGACTGAAGTTTTGATGTATCAATTACTCTTAACTGATTTTTTGCGATACGTCGTACGACTACATTTGTCGAAAAAAGCCTAAGTAATCGTGTTCGTAATGATGTATCTGCCATTTATATGTCCATTTATTAATAAATATGTTATAGTAACCATTTCAGGTCATCTGGGTCTTTACCTGGTTTCCAATCCCAGGAACCATTGTCATTTTGTTTAGGTGTATACACGCTTTGTGTTTTACCAAAATGACCTAATGCTTTACGTGATAAATCAATTCCTTGTTGATGCAATCGCAATGCCGTATCTCGTATCCATAATGAAATGCCTAATGCCATTATCAAGTCATCATTATAACCTCGTTGTGCTTCTGCTCTTGAATTGTTCCATATGAATACATACAGTTCATCAATTAACCGTTTAGAACGTATAATTGGAGTCTTTTCACGAAAATAGGTTTCAATTTTTGAGATAACTAATGGCCGAGTTTTTGATGTCATTGAAAATCCTGGAACTTTTTGTGATTTACCTTTGAGATCATAACCTTTAGATAAATGTATATTTTCATCAATGTATGCATCATCACGATATGAATAATAAAGATTATCATATCCTCGATCTATTGCAACTTGAATTACAGCCCAACCAATATTGGCATTTTCAATTACTAGTAAAGCATTGTTGTAATCTGTTGCAACTGATATTAACATGTTACCATATTCAGTAGTGCCTATTTTACCGCGGTATTCCGCGACCTGTGTCATTGTTTCAATTTCAATTACATGAAATGCAGAGTAATCTGCTCCATCACCTCGTGCAACGTCAGCAATTACAGCATACACTTTGCTGTAATCTGGATAGTCCCATATCCAATAGTTACCATCAAACCCTCGCTTTTCTTTTGGATCTTCAATATATGTTTGTTCATACCATTGTATAATTGGCCGTCTACAACAGTATGGCCAGATGTTATAAAGTCACAGTCACATTCTTGAGCAGCGGCCTTTTCACCTAATAGTTCTGTTTGCAAATCGCGCCATGGCTGTGCTCTATCTGGATGAACTGACCAATGCAATTTGATTGGATAAAATTCACCGCCGGCTTCTGCATCGACCCATGTTTTATGAAATAAATTTCCTGTACCGTTAGGAGTCGATAACATGATTGCTCCACCACCAGTTGCTAATGTTTGTTGTGCAGCGGTCCATATGTCATCAATTCGATCAATGAACGCAGCTTCGTCGATGACTAATAATGACAACGCTTCAGATCGACCAGCATCTCCTTTGGATGAAACTGCTTTGATTTGAGAACCATTTTTAAATCGTAATGACAATTTATTATCTTCGACTGATTTACCTTTTAACCATGATGGTAAATTATCATGCATTACACGTACTTTAGTCACCAAGTTTTTTGCAACGTCCTGTTTTGTTGCAATGACTAATACGTTATAATCTGATTTGAACAACATGGCCCATAATGAAAATCCGGCTGTTAATGTGGAAATACCTAACTGTCGTGATTTAAGTATTACACTGTACCGATTGTTTTGCATGGCATTCAATGTTGTTTCCTGAAATGGATACAAATGAAATAATATTTTACCTTTGGTTGGATGCTGTATTACACAGTATTTTTTCATGAAATGCACTGGGTCCATTGCACATTTCTTATACTCGTCTTTAATAATATCTTTTAATGATCTTTGCATCATATACTATAAATATATAGAAAAAAATTTGTAAAACCAAATTTATTTAATGGAAAACATCAGCGCCAGTACTCCTAAGGCTGAAATCAATCCACTTCCCAATCCTATACATACATCTTTTAGAGTTTTGTTTTTTTTCTGTAACTCGGTATTTTCTGATTGCAATGTTATTACACGAGCATTGGCAGTTTTAAATTTTTCAATATGTACGTCGATTTCTGCATCAAGTGAATTAATTTTTTCAGTTTGTACAATATTAATACTGTCCATTTTTTTTAATTGAGAATCTTTGAATTCTAAAATTGTGTATACATTAACTAATTCTATGCGAACTGAGTCATATCGTAATAAATCTTGTGCTACTTTTTGGGCCGTGCTGATTGGCATGCAAACTTCCACTTTATTATTTTTTGTAGCGGTCTGCGAAAAAAGTGTCAAGTTCAGTAGCAGAATAGCGGCTAGCGTTGCGTATACGTTTCTCATAATCTTTCCTTTGTATAACTATTAGTTGTTTGGTTGAATCAATTTTATGATCCAATTCTTTAATATCAATACGGTATTTGGCAATAATGCTATCTAAATACAACTGTCGTTTTTGATATGTTCCAATTTTATTGTCTAAACTGTCAATGGTACGGTGGTACTGGTGTACTGAGTTGTTATCACTATATATTGGTCTTGTTATATACATGATGATAATTATACAGAACAATACTGCAATAATTGATGATAATATAATTGTTGTCTTGTTTTTCATATTAAACTAAAGTTTCACCTATTTCTATTGTTAACTCTGCCACATCAAGAGTTTGTAGTGCGCTGACTGCAGAAGAAGCACTTTGAACAACGTCTAATCCCTCAATAGCAGCCATGGCAGAACTGGACAATGATGTGCCGGTTTTAGATAGAAATACTGTTACGGCTCCGTACCCAGCAATGATGCCTATAACAATTGCTGTTATTGTATTGGTCAATTGACGAGCTTTATTCCAACATTGTGACCATGACAATGATTTATTATCTGATGGAAACATCCACATGATTCCAGCAATAATAAAACGTAATGGAATTTCTAACCATCCATGTAATGTATGGCCAACATTTTTCAACCAGTCACCGACCAACGTGTTTTTCAGATATGTATGTTCAAATTCATGTAATGCCTCGTCTGATACTCGTGGATCACGTTTTAATTTTTGATACTGCTTTTTACGTTTTTTGTATTCTGCTAATGCCGCATCACTAAAGTTTATTTTTCGATATATCCAATTTATTGCTCGGCCTAGTAATGATAGGATGCCTGGAATTGCTAATAACACAGTAGCACCTTCTGTTAGTCGTTGCTTAACCTCATCAATAGCTTTTGCATGATCATCTTTTTCCATGGCACTCAAATCAATGTCTTTTGGAACATCATTGACAATGCCTTTAGATTTCAAATCTTTCACTGTCTGTAACAATATATCTTCAATCTGATTTTTGCTGAATGAACTGCCGTCTTCTGTCATTTGTCCCAATGCTTCTGCCACTAACTGATAATGTACATTAGTGAATGATTCACGTATATGACGTTTAAATTGATTTTCTTTGACTAGTTGTGAAAGTTTTATCTGTGTCATAATGTTCCTATGCTGGTTGAAGAGATGGTAATTCTTCTGATCCTTGACCACTTTCCGATTTATATTCTGATATTGCTTCTTTGATATGTTTCCATAATGCAATTATTTCAAATCCTTTACCAATCAATCCGGTGAGTGATAAAATTATCATTAATGGTGAGCCTCCTAATACAGGAAACATTGTTATGCCTAATGCAAATAATGCCAGTACTGTTATTAATGTACCAGTATAACCTGCAATCTTTTGAGTAAACTCACCGCCGCCTAATGATTTTGCAATGAGTGCAAACCACTTTTCTATGGCTTTTGCAGCAAATCCAGTTATATTTTTTAATACGCCTGAGGCTTTAGTTACACTAGCTGCCATTGTGCTTGGATTCATTTTTTTACCGGTAGTCTTTTCAACAGCCGTTGCAATCACATTCATTAATGCCACATTACCTAGAATAGCTCCTGCCACTTCTATGGCATGAAGCGCACCTGATTCTTTAATGATATAACCGCGCGATTCCTGAATCTTGCTAGTAATGGCATCCACATCTTCTGGTTCAATATTATCTATCTTACCTTTTTCATCTAAAGCTGCCATCAACATTGCACCTTGAACTTCTTCATCAGTTATGTCTTCACCACTAGCTTTCAACTCTTGTCCTAATTTTTCTACTGATGATTGCACTGATGATGCTAATCCGGCGGCACTAGCTTCCATAATGAATCGTGTTTTATTTTCTGTTAGAAATTTTTTAATTTTTTTTTCAATCAATCGTCTAATAGTTCTGTTAACGTAGCGTTGTTCATCTATCTGCAATTCAGCATCTTTATCAATATCCATTACAGCACGTTCCATTTCAGCTTGAATCATTTGTTTTTTTTTGGTCATCTGCTTCATCTTTGCCAATAATGTATTCCTTTTAGAACCAGATGATTTTGCCCATTCAGCCGCGGTTGATTTCATGTCAATCACTAGTGCATCAAACTCTTTTCCGATTATTTTAAATGATCGATTCTTTGTCATGGACATCCTTTAAATTTTCAAATATTTGCATTTTCAATTGATTATAATCTGTATCAAATTTTTCTAGAAATGCAGTCATATCCCAGTCTTCTAGGTTTCCATCTGCATTCTGCACATACTGAAGTTTTATTGATTTCCTCAACAATGCAACATCATGATCAGCATCTTTGAACCATGATTCGGCATTTGCTAACATTTTTTCACGTGAATAATCTTCCCATGCGTTTCTGCCTTTAGATCGTATAAGTGTTTCTGCTTTAACAACACAATCAAAACATTTACCATGAATAAAATACATCTTAAGATTAAGACGTTCTTCCAAAGAACCTTTCATAGTAGCTTTACAACATGGACATGTAGCAGGCACTGACAATATGTCCTTAATTAGATGTGTCACACTGTTCGCTGGTTTCTTTGTACGAAATCCATCTTTTTGTTCAAATGTCCACATGGTTCCAGTTTTAGGATCTTTTTCTGTCCATACATCACCTACATTACGTTTTGTTGTAGTCGATGGTCGATTAAATCCATGTGTTGTTCTAGTCTGTGATTTGTGCTCTCCGCGGAGCAATTTCTGTACTGATTGTATGTTTTGTAACTTATCTGACATTAGGACATATTCTTAATGTTCATTTTTAATCTTCGTAATGCCGAGTCATTCAAATTGAATTTATTGATGAGATCAATTACAAAGTCTGCTTGCATATTAGCTGGTTTTTGAGCCAATGACTTTTGTAACATTTGAAATGCCTGAGTTTTATCTAATCGCTCTCCTTTGTCACGTAATGCTGAAAGATTTTCCGATACTTTTGGATGAGTATCATCTACGCCGGCAGTATACTGCTCTTGTTTCTTTGTAGTATCATTAGTCGATGGTTGTGGTGCTGCTTTTTTAGCCGCTGCTTCAATTGCAGCTTTTTCTTCAGCCGCTTTTTTAGCCGCTGCTTCTTCTGCAGCTTTTTCTTCAGCTTCCTTTTCAACTGATGCATTCTGTACAACAGATTGTTTTTCAGCTTTTGATAGTTGAACTTTTAACAATGACATGTCATTAGGTTGTATACCAAACTTTTGTAATACTGGTATCACAGCTGCTACACGTTGCCTAGGTGATAATGTGGTTGCTCGTTTTTCAATTTTTGATAAGCCACGTGTTATATCTGTACTACCAGCTCCTAACGCGGGGCCAGCTTCCAATAAACGTTTGATATGTTCACGTATCACACGACGTAATTCAGTTTCTTTCATTGTCATCTCTTCTTTAAAATTATTTTCTTTTATATAAATATATACAAACCTATTTAGTAAAGCCTTTATCCATTGAGAAGTTTGCTCGACTAAATTCTAAACGATCAACAAGTTTAACACCATTACCAATATGATCAACTGCAACATATCCTTCTGGATTCGAAACTCGTAATCCTCCTTGTCCATCATCTACAAAATGTTTTGTACGATAAACGGCATTATTATATTTTTGCACAAATATCATTTTTGCTTCTGATAGTAGTTTTGATATTTTAAATATATTGATGATATTTAGTTTGTTCTTTATAATCGAATTCATTTGATCATTTGCCGCAGCCGTTGATTTTTCTTTACCAGCTGGTGATTTCAATTTATCAATGACCTTATCATTACGAAGTTGTGTCCATTTCAAAAATGCTTTATATGAGTTTTCTGGCGAGTTGATGAATTGACCAATACGTATTTCACTGTTAATGTATGTATTCAACAAATCAGATGGAATTGAATTGTAATCAACTGATATGTTGTCGGCCTGTTTAATTAAGTCTGTTACATATGTTGCTTCTGAATTTGTTAACAGTACTGTTCCGGTGGTGTCTTTAAAAAATGCATCATCAAACCAAACATTAGATGACTGTTTCAATGTTGACACATTTGCACCAAATTCAGCTCCTGACTGCAAATTCTTGTATCCGGTATGGAATACAATACCAAATTTTGATTTAGCAATTCGTCTACCTAAATCTGATTCCATTTCTACTGCATACGTGATTGTATTTGGTTTGAATGTGTAATGTTTGATGCCGTCAATTGACCGAGTTTTCAACGTTGCAGCATCAAACATGAAGTCACCTTGCAATATATTTTTATATCCTAATGTTGGCAAGTATTGCAATGCACGTACAAGTTTATCAACTAGGCCAGGCGCATCGCCGTGATTACGTCTGATGTCGTCATTTGTAAAGTTAAGTTTAGGTTCTTTATTAAACACAGACTTTGTGCCTACAAAGAAACGACCAGAATCCGGATCAATTCCGGAAATGATGGCTGGGGCGCCATCCCATTTAATTGTGGTGTTAACTTTTGCATCTGATGATCCTTTAAGATTTTTGATCAGTTCCAATAAAAATGATCGGGCTGACTCATATCCTTTACGTCCTTGTGTAAGGATAAGTTCTTCTAAATGTGTTAAATGTGTATTTGCACTAGACTCTTCAATGATAGATGTCTCCAAGTATTTCATGTCATCAGTTAATTGTGTACTGTATTGAGCGGCAGGCAGATGTTTTCGAGCATAATTTAGCCATAATGTTTTCACCATTTTCCAGTGATTAAATTTTTGAGATCTTGAAAAGTTACGTATGTTTTCATTGAACCATTCTTCCATTGCAACATCAATGGGAATACGTTTTGTCTTGGCACGTTTATACAGACCACGAGTGAAAGCTGCGACCTCATGAGGATACATCAAATATTGATAGAATGGATCACCTTTCTTTTCAAATGTGTACATGTCTTGAAAATTTTGCTGTGATATATGTTCTATTTCATGTCGTAATGTTTCTTTTATCTCCGCAATCAATGTGCTGTATGATTGAGGAAATAGTGCTGGATTATATGTAATGACGACTTCCATTTCAGAGGAATCTGCCCAGCCCTTTGTCTCATATGCGTAATCTATCAAATCAAGTTGTGGTTTAAATTTAACAGTAAAATTAATATCTACTGACCGGTCTTCACCTCGAATGATTTCAAAATATGTGTTGTAGTTACGTGTACCTTTTCCAGATTTCATTTGATCAACAATCTCGCGAGATATATTATTTATCAAATGGTCATACCGGCCTTCTACAATCAACGTAGACCACCATTTTTTAGTAAATACACCAGGAACTTTAGGTTCTATAGCTCTTTTAATTGATTCAGACTTTAACATTTTGAATTTTGTTTTGAGCATATTATATATTGATGGAACAAAAAACCCCATCACATCTTTAAATGTTTTTTCATTAGCTAATGAGAGTACTTTACGTAATGTAGTTCCAGACATTTCACCATGACCGGGAATGTTAATGTCCACATGTGGGGCAACAATTAGATAACCATGTGTATCATATGATTGCAAATCATTTTCATGTACATCATAATATTGGAAATATGATGGTGCTCCAGATTTTTTTGATCCTACTCGAAATCGAGGATCTTCCGCCATGTCCTTTTTACCAACTGCAAACAGTACTGCAGTCGTAGCTGGATCATATTTGTTAAGTATTTCCAAGGACTGATATGGATTCTTTACTTGAACAACATTGGTAATGCCATGAGCCTTAATTACCTGAGTTTTTTCTCTGAAATTTAAAGGTGATTTTGGTAGATTAACTACATCAGATGTTGCAATGTAAGTGTTTGATTGACCAAATTGAGATGCCAATTTCTTATATACTTCAGCATGGTGTCTACCCATTGGCTGAAAACGACCTGGATATATCACAACGACATTTTTAATGACTGATTCTGACAATATACTACGTACCATCCATTCACTTAAACTCATAATGTTCTCTTTATATAAAGATAATGAAAATTTTTTACATTACCAAATCTTTTCTTATAAATATGATTAAAATATATTCTAACTTCCTAATTTTATAGAATGGCCTTGCCATTCAAAGTTGTCGGTGGAAGCTATGGTGTTTGTCCCTTTAATAAAAGTAACGGTGCATGCAATTCCGGCCGGAATTAAAAATGAATGATTATAGTGTGGTTGTGTACGTAATTCGTTCCATGCTATAGTTCCTACTCCAGTTAAATCCGTTTTTATTTGCAAATAGTCAGATCCACCTGTAATGTTAGCTCCTGAATATTGTTCAGCGGAGTGTACATAAAACATTCTGTCAGTGGTGGCGGAGGGAATGCTCCACGTTGCTGTTTGTGTAGATCCAGTAGCAGCGTGTGTCATTA
>Ga0181348_1000232_pt1 | contig 23070 bp, 3 predicted proteins | sample Su13VDMM110DN_FD_130092 | JGI IMG/M metagenome (GOLD analysis project Ga0181348, IMG submission 130092) | Freshwater viral communities from Lake Michigan, USA - Su13.VD.MM110.D.N | ecosystem: Environmental > Aquatic > Freshwater > Lake | place: USA: Michigan | collected 2013-07-16
AATAGTGTTAAGAATGAACCAATGACATTAAAGAAAAATCAAAGTTTTTTTGGCGGGCAGGATGCACAAGGAAATAGTATTTATAATTTTGATAAAATTCCTGATACAGGAATTACAAGTAATAAACCAACCTATCCTAAGCAAAATCCTAAAACAAGCATGTATAATCTGTTTAGTCAAGCTTTCCCAACAAAACCCAAAAGACAAAATGTAGTTGGTGCTGGATTAAAAGCATTAGCAAGTGCTGTAGACTTTGGTGGTAGTATGTACAATGGCAAAGGTTTATTTCCCGCTCAACAAGGTGGACTTCCCAAACATCAATTTAACAACTCAACTACAGGAGTTAATCAAAGTCAAACACCAGCATCTACATTTTTTATGCCTGACAGTATGCGATATAATACTGCTTTTAATAATTGGGCTAAGCAAAATTCTATGATGAATCCTTCAGGATTTGATTCAAGTAATACAACAACTGATACACAAGGGTTTGGTTATAGTTTTAAACCTGGTTCTACTGCAGATCCTAATAATCCAAACTTTGAACAACCTCTTTATAATCAACAACAAGAACAACAAGAACAACAACAACAAAAAAGAGGACTTGGATTTAACACACCTTTTGCAGCTAGGCAGGTTAGTAATCTTAATAACATAGGTGGATTCTTACAAGGTATCAATGAACTTAAAGCAGAAGATAAAGAGAAAGCAAAAGGAATTAATAGCTCAGCTTGGATGCCTGTTCAACAATCTAATGATAGAGGAGATTACATGACTAATAATGGAATGTTTAGACCAAATGATTATCAGTACTCTCAATCTGCACCTGGCATGCAAAATCAACAAGCGTTCTATGCTCAAGCTGGTGGTCCATTAGATATGTTTGAAGATGGTGAAGAATACGATCTGGATGAAAATACAATTAACTTGATTCTTGCTATGGGTGGATCTGTTGAGTATCTTTGATATGTCATAAATAATTAGTAAATTTAAATAAGTGATATTTACATTAATAAACTTCAAAAGTTTATGAGAGTTAAAATAAATAGAGTAAGAGGTGGTAGTATGGGTGATCAACGCGATTATGGGTTGGTTACTGGTAGCATATGGAATCACGAACTTGAACCAGATACAAACAGAGTATCAGATGTACTACGTCCTGTACCTCGCGATGAAGCTAATATAGAAGCAGAACGTGGTGAAACTATCGTAGGTGACTTAGACCAAGATGGTATGGTTGAGCATGCTATTGTAGGTGGTAAACGTCACTTTCAAGGTGGTACTCCTTTGAATGTACCTGATGGTAGCTATGTATTCTCAGACTACAATAAGTTAAAGATTAGAAATAAAGACATTCTCAAGGGTATCTTTAATTATGGTGGTAAAGGTGCTACACCTGCGCAGATAGCTAAACGATATGAGCTAAATAAATACAAAGACATATTAAATGATCCTGAAGCAGATCCATTAGATAAAAAAACAGCTCAATTAATGTTGGATAACAACATGATGAAGTTGGCTCAACTTGCATTAGTGCAAGAAGGCATGAAGGGATTTCCTGATGGTATACCAGACATTGCTCTTCCATTACTAGGATCAGATATAGCACAAGCTCGTCCATCTCAACAGGAAGATCCTATGATGGCTAGGCGAGGTGGATTGGTAAAGTATCAATCTAAAGGACCAGTAAAAGGAGATCGTTATGAAGCAGAAATGAAAAAGTTTAAAGATTGGGAGAAAAGATGGAAAAATGCACTTGTAAAAAACGATACTAATCAAATACAGCAGTTAAAATCTGAAGGAACGAAACTATCAGAAATTTTGAATAGTGTTGATATTCCTTTTAATTTACCAATTAATTTTTCATTTTTAGATCCTAACACAAGGCGTGTATCTTGGGGAACTCAAGAAGGTAAACTAGCTGATGCTGCTGATGTTATTGATAACTACTTGAATTTTTGGGAAAAAGCAGGTAAGAATGCATCACGAGGTGCAACTCATACAAAAGAAAATTTTCAAGCAAAAACAAAAGCTAATGCATTATACAAGGATGCATTAAATATTATTTCTGACTACGAAACCAAAGGAGGATCTACTACCTATAATGTTAATGATATAACTAATGCGTATAATATTATTAAAGAATTATCGCCAAAAGATATTTATACAACTGGAGAACCTGGGTATTCTTCATCGGATATAAATTACAATTATGTTCCATTGCAGGAAATTGGTTTAAAGAACATTAATAATCTTATTACTAAATACCCCATTAAATCAACAGTTCCAAGCAAAAGTATTAACCCTGGAGATGTAGCTATGGACATGTCTGATACAACAAGGGTTTCTTCAGCTCTTGCTCCAAATGTAGTAACATATAATACTGGTACAAATGAAGTAGGAACACTTGATACTGCTAAAACTACAACTAATACTGCTAAAACTACAACTCCTTCTGCTCCAATTTATACAGACGCACAACTTATTGAAATAATAAAATCTGGAACAGGAGATACAGTAGTTACACCAGAACAATTAATGCAAGCTAGATTAGTTTATAATGTAAAAAAACTAGGTGGATCTTTACCAAAACACCAAGGCACTACTAATTCAACTACAGGTCCAATTGCATATGACCTTCGTGATAAAATTTTTAATGAGGCTGCTAAAAAAAAGAAGCAAGTGGCTGCGCAACCATGGACTTGGTACAACCCTGATAGAACAGTAGTTGGTTCACAGCTATATTTACAACCATCTGGTGTTTATGGATTTAAAGGAGCTCCTACAATTGAGATTGACCAATTAAAAAATTATAAGGGAGTAAAATGGGATGACTATAATGGTGGTTTTGATCAATGGAAAAAAGATTTAGCAGCTGCAAAAGGAAATCGCGATAGTAAAGCTAATAAGTTTTATCTTGAGAATCGAAAAAAATATGAGACAGAAAAAACAGGGATGTCCAGTATTGATGAACAAAAACAAGGTTGGAATGTACCTGGATTTGAAACTTATACTCCATATGAGTTTTCAGATGTAGTTGAAACTCCTCCAGCAACTACTCCTGTAGCAGATGTATCAAACAAAAGCAATACACAAATGCAGGGAATTAAAGCTCCCGACTATTCTGGTTCTGGCTATCCTAGTCCATGGACTGATTATAGTTTAGTAGATTATTATACTGCTCTTAGTAATGCTGCAAGTGTAAATAGAGGTCCATTACCACCTTATGCTACCTATTCGCCAAGTGTTGGAAGACCTACATTTTTAGATCCTGCGCGAGCAATAGCTCAACAGCAAGGTCTTACAGCTCAAACTCAAGAACAAATTGGAGCAATTTCTGATCCTACAGTAGCTAGAGCCAATATGATAGCAGCATCTGCTAAATCTTCTCCAGACATTGCCAATATTATGTCTCAGTATGATAATCAAAATGCGCAAATTGCTAATCAGTTTAATCAACAGGCTACTAATACATATAATGACGCATCACTTAAGAACATAGGTATGCGTGATAATTATGCTGAAAGATTAACTACACGCGATCAGCAATATGAAAATGCAATGCGCGATGCTAGAACAAAAGTTGCTGGTAGTTATAAACGTGGAGCAGTAGATGCTAGAGAGTGGGCTGGTATGAATCAAACTAATCCTAATTACTATTATGATCAGTTTGGTAATATTAGATTTAAACCTGGATATGATCCAACAAAAGGTGGATTATCAAGTACTTCTGACTCAGTTGCTCAAATGATGAAAACGTATATGCAGGACTATGGCTTAACTGCTGAGCAAGCAGCTGCTTTAATTAAAGCACAATTTCAAAGAAAATCTGGTGTTGGAGCAAGTAATCCTGTTGACGAAATTTGGGGTTAATAATTTAAAATATTTATGGCTACATATATTAAAGGTGTTACTGATGTCATCCCTGATCAACAAGGGGCGAAAGTTGATTGGAAAGTTATATCCTCGGGTCTTACAGCACTTCAAGGAAGATATAATAAAGGATTTGATCAAGTAAAGGGTATGTATAACTCACTAATCAATAGTGCGCTATCATCCTCTGATAATGAACAATTCAGACAAGAATACTTAAAGAAAGCTGATCAATATTTAACTCAGATGGCTGGAGTTGATTTAGCTAATCCTAACAATGTAATGCAAGCCACTCAAGTGTTTGATCCTTTGGTAAATGATAAGCAATATGTTAGAGATATTTATCTTACTAAAATTCAACAAAATGAAATGGGTAAGATGAGTTCTGCTAAAAACAGCACTGACAAAGAAATACGCGCTCAATATAATCCCATCATGGAACAATATTTAGGTATTGGGCAAGAACGATTGTCACAAATGAAAAGAGACGATGGTTCTATTGAAGCTGCTCGTCCTAATATGTACACCCCTTGGGAAAATCCAATAGATTGGGCTTCTAATGTTGCTAAAGAACAAGGTCTTGAGTTTAAATATGATTATAATGCAGGGTTATATAAAGTAACTGAAATTAATGGTGGTAAATCACTTGGTAATTATAACACGTGGTTTAGGAATACAATAAGTAATAGATTTGACAATCAATTTAGAATTGAATCAGAAGTTAGAGTTGATCAAGCAGTTAAAGGTTTGATGAGTGAAGATCCCACATTGAATAAAAATTCAGCTTTACAAAAACTTGCGGTAGAATATTCTACTACTTATACTAAAAACTATAATCAAGAGATAGATGATGTACAAGCTGCAATAGATGATTTAAATAAAGGAAAAAGAGAATTACAAAAGAAATATCCAAGTGGTATTCCTCCCCAAATAGCAAATCAACTTACTCAAGCCAAGAAGCAAAAAGACAGTCTCTTTGCTAAACTTACTCAGATGAAAACTGAGAAGGGTTCAGATGAAGATTTTACCAAAAAAGCAATTGATCTTTTTATAAATAACCCATCTGGCGCATATACTTCTAGCGTAAGAAGTGGATACGCTGAACAATTTGCTAACAAACAAGCTTTTGGCAAAGTATCAAAAACGCAAGAAGCAGATGACGTACAACTTAGAATTCACTTACAAGAGGATTCACAAGCTCACGATTGGGCAATTAAAGAGCAAGACTTTAAAAATCAACGCATACTTAATAACGATAAATTCAAGTATGATTTGACTTTAGCTGATGCCAAAGGCGATCTATTAGGTAGTACAGGAGCTACTATTGGTCCTGTCAAAGACATAGGTACATACGAAACATCAGATTACTATAACGCAAAAGTTTCTGATTATTTTGAAAAAGGAACACAGCCATTTATAAATGATAAAGTATTAGCAGTAGCTGCTAATCTTACAATTGGAGCGGGTGGTACTATTAATTTTAATGGTAAAGAGGATATTCAGTTAGATAAAGTGCAACAAGCAATCCAACTAAAAGGTAAGAACATGGTTTTAACAAAAGATCAAGAAAATGCCTTAAAGCAGTATTTAAACCATGTATTGCCAGGTAATAATTTAATAGTTAAAAATATGCGGTTTCCAGCTATTCAAGCTATTATCACTGATGCAATACGTAATAATAGTGGGAATAATCCTGAGTATGGTAAAGGTGCTTTGGAAATAGTTAATGATGCTAACATTGCAAGATATCAATTTGGTAAAATGTGGTCAGAAGCTAATACACATTTAAAAGAATTGGTAATTAATGATAAATCATATCTAGACAACGGATATGTACGAGCTAACCGAGATGGTAGTATGAGCATTAATTACGCTGAGATTAATAGATTAGATAAAGACGATAGAGAAGCTGTTTATCGACAAGTTATACCTCAATATCAAACGATAAGTACAGAAACTGCTAAACAATCAAGAGTTATCAGGTTAACACCATCTGAAAAGAACTATGATTATAGTATTTACCAAAATGTTATTATAAATGCTGAAAAAATTGGAGTGACCAATGCTGAAGGTGAGTTTGTGGAGTATGATGAAGATCAAACAGCTGACTTTAAAAATAAAACAGGGGGTATTGAAAATATAAGTAAAGTATTTGATCAAGCTGGTGAGTTTGAATTAAAAATGATTAACGGTGTAAAGTACATTAAAGCAACAATACCTGTTATACGAGATGCTACTAAAAATGAAAGCATGGCAACAAAATTAGATTTTGACTTAAATAATGAAATTGAAAAAAACAACAAGGTGGAAATTTTGATACCTGCTGCTAAAGCAATGAATATAGTAGGTGATGATCGTGTAGTAACAAATAGAGTAACAGGTGGTACTATGGTAATTCCAAACAAATTGCGCACTTTGATGGAAGAATCATTAGGTACTAGTCTATTACCTGAACCTAAAAGTTGGGTTACTCAAGGTACATTAGAAAACGGTGGTAAAACTTATTTTCCAAGCTACCTGAAAACTAATATTGCTGATGGGTTTTTATATAGTGCAAATAATGATATACTTGCCAAGTTTGAAACTGATGCTGGAGAAAGTAAAATTTTAAACATCACAAATAGTGAAGGAATAACATTAGATATGCTAAAGAGTAATCCTAATAAATATGATATAAAAATAAGACAGTATATAGAAAATGGTCTAAATACATATGGTCAAGCTAATATTCAGTACAAGCATAATCAAATAAATAATAATAGGGTAGAAGGTCAAACTAACTCTAGTTGGACTACATGGAAAGATATTAACTGGTAATTATGGAAAATAATTTCTTAGGTCTGGATGATGCTGGTTTTGATGCTTCATCAGGTCATGTAAATAATTATTTAGAAGATGCTCCCGAACTACCTGGAGAAGGTGCTCCCCCTATTGTATCTAATTCTAAACGTGTAGATTTATTTGATCAGTCATTTGCTAAAGCTAGTCTTGATGCACAACAAGAAAAACAACCTTTATTTGAAGTAACATCTTATGATCCAAAATTAAAAGAACGTTACAAAAGTGATCCTAGTATTTACAATGATTATTTTGATCCTTCAGCTGATAATGAAAGAGTAGCCACTGAAAATTGGGATAATTGGGATGCAATGTCATCTGCACTAGGTAGATTCAAAGATAGTTTTAGCACTGCTTTTTCTGAATCATTGAATGTATGGCCAAGAGCAGCCAAGGCACTTTTTAATATGAATGCTGATTATCTAATGCCATCTCAAAATGAGCTAGATAAGATGGCAATTGCTCAAGAGAAAGTTAATATGGAGAATCCAATCTTTTATGCTCCTGGCACAGAAGATGACTTTTTAACTAAAGGATTTTTAGTTGAATCTTTTGGTAGTTTAGGATTTACATTAGGCACACTGGGTGAGGTTGCAACTGAATTTGCTGTTACTACTGCTGTATCTGCTATGCTTGGTCCTGCTGGTATAGCAACAGAAGCTGTTGGAGTTACCCGTGCAGCAAGTAAAATGGGTACTGTGTGGAATAACCTAAAAACATTATTTGTAGGTTCAGCTACTGATGATGTTCTTAAAGCTAGTACGTTAACTAGAACTGGTTTAGAAACAAAAGGTGCTCTTGATGCTAGTAAAGTTACAGTACAAAATCTTAGAACAGTTAATGCCCAAGCTAATGTGGGTCTTAATGGTGTTAGAAATGGTATAAATCTTTGGGATAACTCTTTAAAGATAGCATCTAAAATTCCATTTGTGGGTCAAGTTGCAGATGCTACAAGACTTATGAATGCAGCTAGAACTGCAGAATTAACCAGTGTTGAACTAATGAAGATTGGCGCAGGTGGTTTGAGAAGAGCATTTGCAGAATGGCAAATGGCTGCAGGAGAAGCCTCCATAGAAGCAGGTGGTAATTATGCTAGCACTTTGGGAGTATTATTAGATGAATATAAATCTAAAAATGATGGAAAAGCACCAATAGGTTCAGACTTATTTCAGCTTAAAGACCTAGCAATGAAAAGCTCAACTGCTGATTTTGCTACTAACATAGCTATACTAGGTATTACTAATAAAATACAATGGGGCAATATAATAGGTAAATTTAATTTTGACAGTAAGGCATTAACTCAATTGCGCAATGCAGTTAGTGAAAATGCTACTAAAAGTGCTAGCATATTAGCAGTACAAAGTGCTTCAAAAACTAAGTTATATGAAAAAGGTTTCTTAGGTACTATAGGACTGTTACCTAAAATATCAGCTGACTTTAGTAGAAGACAAGCTATTTGGGAAGTTGGTAGAAGTACCCTTAAAGGTTTAACTAGAATTGAGCTAAGTGAAGGTTTGCAAGAAAACATGCAAGAAGCTTCAGGTGAAGCACTCACAAATTATTATGCTGATATATACAAGAAAGGATATGCTAATTTAGGGTCTGCATTTAGAGAATCTGCTGAAAATCAATTTACTAAAAAAGGAGCTAAAACTTTTATGATGGGTGCATTGACTGGATTGTTTGTACATCCAATTATTAGTACAGTTCAATATGCAGGTGATCGTGGTGGATTTAATCCTAATGTTAAAAAACACAGAGAGTCTGTAAAACAAAGCATACAAACTTTAAATACTTACTACGATTCTGGACATAAGAATGTGTTGAATGAACAAATCAAACAGATTAAACTCCAATCGATGTTTAATGATGGGATGATTGAAGGTTTGTCTACAAAGGATAAGTATCAGTATTTAAATAACAGAGATTCTGCTTTGATACAAGCTATCATGCATGCAAAGAGAACAGGCACGCTTGATTATTTTAACAACTTTACTAGAGGATATGGTGAAAACTTTACAGATGAAGAGTTAAAAAGTGCATTTGGTGGCACTTCACAAGAATTTGGAGTAGGCTCACCCAAAGAAGTATTGAATGAAATAGCAAATTCTACTGAAAGATTTAGTAACCTATACGATAAGTATCAAGAAAAATTTGGATTATTCTTGGGTGTAAGTGATTTAATTGGAAATCCAGCAGCTAGAGATAAGTACGAAATACGCAAAGCTGCTTTAATGGATGCTATAACTACTGTAGCATTTATAGACGCTAAATCTCAACAGACAATGACACGAGCTAAATCGCTCTTGTCTTCTATTGCAAGTAAATATCCTAGCATTGGAAACTCGCTTTCTACATCTTGGAATACAATAGTATCACCTGAAGATTTAGATCAACAACTTGCAATTATTGATAATGAGATAAAAGTAATGCAAGATGGAACAGCAACTCCACAAACAACTAATATAATACGAGATAAAATTAAAGAAAAGTTACTGCTTACCCAACTCAAAGACAGTATCTATGAACAAAAGAAAATACAAGATCCCACTGATCCTACTCGTACAATATCTACGTATGATGTAGTAAACAATAGTACATCTCAACGTAAGTATATTGCTTCTGTTCTTTCTGAATATCTACAACTCAAAGAAAATCAAAAACGAGGAGCTCCTGGATTTAACACAATTAGTGCTGATGAAGTAAACTCTTCTATTGATGACATATTAGATTATATTAAATTAGGTCAAGATCACAATGAGTATGTTCAATCTGTCAACATGCTCAATGACCCAGATAACTTTACTGCATACTATGAACGAGCAATGGATGCAAGAGCAGGTGCAGTTGCTAGATCTTTGTATGATGATTATATGACTTTAGGAAGTATCAGTGAGGTTGCTAAAGAATGGTTAGATAGTAAAGAAGATTTACTTAAAGAATTGCTTGACTTTAGCAGAACGCCCGTAGGTACTTTTAAAAATTTCATGAAGTTTAAAGAGATTAAGCAACAGTTTACCAAAGATAGCGATGAGTTGTTGATGATGCTTGTTAAACAAGAAGCTGAAAAAAGCAAGGTAGAAGAAGAGAAAGTAAAAGCAGAAGCAATTTTTGCTCAAAGTAGACTTCCTGTATCAATTATAGAATTGTTTAATGATCCAGACACGCTTAGTCAAGCTCAAGATTATATGACTATGCGTTATAAATTAGATGAGATTAAGGATAGCTTTCCATTTAATAGCGAAGATTCACTTAATCGTAAGATTACAAGATATTACTTGGACAATGCAGGTCAACGTGTAGCTTTTAACAATGTCATCACAATACCATTAGAGTTTGATTTTAATGATGATAATGGACCAGTAAAGCTGGATAATTATGATGTTGTCTATGTATTCTTAATACTTGTTGAAGAAAAAAACTACATTAATTACACTCAAAAGCAAACAGCAAATGCTAAACAAACTGATCAAAAAACTCAAGAGGTTGATAATGAAAAAAGCAAACTAATTAATTACGTTGGCACAGATGTTACTATATCAGGTGAAACAGGACCATTAACTATACAGAATGATAATTTTGTTATATCCTTACCTGATAGAAGTATTATTTTAGGTCCTGTATCAGATACTGCTACAGTTGATGATTTTGCTGATGTAAGTATAGCATACGAAACACAACCACTAGAAAATAAAACTGTAGTATCACCCACACCTAATCCAGTTGTAGATGTTCAACAGAGTGGTACAGTTACTATAGTGATGGACCAGAATCTGGAAATAGTAACAATCAATGGTGTAACTTGGAATATTGAAACAGATGAAACGGGGTTAGCAGTTGCATTTAATAGAACATATACACGTGTTAAGAATAAAAAGAAGAAGATATTTGTAGAGCGTTTATCTGGTAAAAATCCTAAGGCGCAAGATTACATAAAGCGTGTAAACTCTATTTTACAATTTGCTACCAAACCTTTATCTACAGATCTTCAAGAACTCATAGAAGAATCAGAAGAACTAGATCAATTAATATCTGTCATAGATAAAACCATTCAAGATGAGTCTGAGCAAGTAAAGAAGAGTGATGAAATTTTATCTCAGTACAGGGTAAATAAAATAAAAAATATTGAATCAACTCCTAGAATTATAGAATTAAAAGCTAAATTTGGTAATCCTGTTACTCGCAAGGATGTAACTAGAGATGAGTTAATGGAGTTATTCATGTGGGCTAGTGAGTTAAAAAATAAAATCAAAAAAGAGTTCTCGATTTATATATCTAATCCAGTGATTAATGGAGAGCTTACTGAACTGGAGAAAGAATATATTAATCCTATAAGTCAAATTATTGATACCAATGGACAACCAAAGTCAAAATCTAGAGCAGCTACAAAAAGAAGTACTGCAAAAAAGACAAGAGGCGAGAAGCCTACTCAAACACGTGAGCGCAGAAAAGGCAAACGAGATAATGAGGGAGTATCAGAACAAACTAAACCAAAGAAAGTCACAGCAAGAAAGCTAAGTAAATCAGTTAAAAATGTAGAGGATAAAGCTGATCAGGCAATTGGGAAACAACCAACTGTAACTCTTGTTAATGTTGTTGCTGATAAAAATCAAAAATTACCTACGAATAAAGGTAATAGTTTAATTAATAAAGTTGGAGCATCTAGGATAGCTGCTACCAAAAATTCAATTAAGTCTCCTGAAGTTATAGTTACTGAAGAAGATCCATTTAATAATTTAAATAATAAAACGTCTTGTGAAACATGAGTTGTTACATATCTTATAAAGATCTTGAGTCTACTTTAAATAGCGCTTATCGTCAGAACTTTGAAAAATATAAGAATCTAGAAGCAGTAATTGAATCAGTTGTGAACCTTAGCATTCAACCAGAAGCTAAGGTTCATGCTATTTGGTATTATTCAGGATTTGTAAATACTGCTGCATATTCTATTTCTGAACTTCAAACTAAAGAATGGTCTGATGGTACATATGAAAAACTTAAGAACTACTTAGAACCATTCCTTAATGGTGAACAAGACTTTAACTACGAAGATATAATAAATCAAATATCTAAGTTTTTTCCTAAGGTAGAAATAGAATCAACAGTTGTAACCTTGGAGGAGTCTATCCTTGATTCAATTACAGATTTAAGATCAATTGATGCATCTTCTTTGGGTGAAGAAGTTAATAGTATTATTAATCAAATTATGTCGTCTAGGGCAGAACTTGATCCAGTTATTTTGGATGCTGAGTACAGTACATCTCTGTCTTTGTTAGAAATGATGAAATCAGAAATAGCAGATAGACTAGACTCTCCAAGTAAAACTACTTTTATAAACACAATTGAATCTAATATCCGCATAATAAGAGAAGAGAATAAATCTGGAATTGAGTATCAAGATTTTGCAAATACTGAAGGTATTGGTAAATATGGAAAAGATAAATTTCACAAGATTACTACAGCAGAAGGTTTAGTTTATGAAGCAATATATGATATAACAAATAAAGTATATCGTTATTATGCTCCAGGCACAAATATGCATTTAGTAGAAATAGAACTCACAAAAAAAGATAAGATAAGTACCTTTTACTTTAAAGATAATCGTGCAAAAGTAAATCATCTCACACTAAAAGTAAGGATGCGAACACACGAGATTATCACTGGGATGGCATTACCTGATATACAAGATAGCGAAACAGAAAAAAAAGTAATAGATCAGATTTCTGAAGATATGCCTGCGGATTCTAGTTTTTATAACTTTATACAAATCAAAGCTAATACAAATGAAATACAAATAAATGCAGATAGATTAAATCGCATTAAGTCTACTTATCCAAATCTAGTGCGTATTCTAGAAACAATGGAGCGTCCTAATCAAGCAAGCGCTTTAGGTAGGGGTGAAGGACCAATACTCACATTTGCTAGACCTACCACTGGATTTAATGTTGTAATCAGCAATTTTATAGGTGACAAATCATTTTCTCTTGATCGTTTTGTTGATCTAGCTTTTGTATATCCCAACAATGAAGTAGTAATGGTTGACTTTAATAATCCTGTACATATGGGATTATTAAAAAACCTAATAGAAACCAATCTTACAAGCGAGCAGTGGAAAACAAATATTAATGATCCTAATTATGATGTTATAACTGACAAAGAACTTCAAGATTTAAAAAATGCAGTAATACAATATAGACAATTTGAGACAGAGGTTAACACTCGTCTTGAACTTAAAGGTAACAATGCTGATATTAAAGATATATTCTATAAATACTACGACCTTACAAATGCTATCACACGCTCTAATTTTGATGAAAAAGGTGGAGTTTCTACTAAAAGTTTAGGTACACTTATAGATGAAAATAACGGGCGACTTTCAGTGATGATGGAAACGATAGGTGAAGATGGTAAAGCTATAGGAGAACCCCAAGATACTAAAATCCCTATTGTACTACGTAAGAACAAAGGTGTGTGGGAAGTAGTAACTACACTAGAAGATAATCAACGAATAATTGGTCGTGATGGTACTAGATACAGAAGTGTAGATGAATATTTAACTGCATCTGAAGGTTTTCCAGTTCGTGAATATGCTGCTAAAAACTTTGATACATTTAATTCTTTATATGTATCATTTAGGTCTGAGGGTAGTAAAGTGGTTCAAGCTGTTGTACCACTTGTTTATCAGAAGCAATCTACTACTGCTACAGACTTATTGAGTCTTGTAGGCAATATCAAACAGTCATTTGGCAATGCTCAAATGGTATCCAATGATACAACAATGGTTACGCTTAACAATGAAGGATGGGGTTTTAATATACTTCCTTCATCAGGTGTGCGTCCCCAGATGGCAATCCTGTCTCAAGATGGTGCAAAAAAGAAGTTTGGTATTGAGTTTATCATGCTTCCTAGACCAACTAACAATGGTAATAGTATAGATGTTTTTAATAACTATGCTAAGGAGCGAATGAAAATAACATTTGATAGCGACATGCTTAATGACATGTTTGATCAAATTTCTAAAATATACCAAGCTGCTGACATTACTGTAGATGCTAATGCAAACGTAAATGACATTAATAAACTAACAGAAAAAGCAATACAAATATTAGGTCAAGAACACGAACTTGTAAAAAAACTTCAAAATCTTTTTGATGAATTTGTTTTAGATATTAAAAACAAGTTTAAAAAAGTTGTTAATCAACACGATGTTGATTTAGCTGAAGGTAGAATAGCTCAGCCTATTATAGATGATACATTTAGAAACTTTGCATTGTTTGATGAAAAGAACATTGGAACACCTTTGAAATTAAATAAACGAGGTGTAAAACAAGATATGTTATCTGTTTATTATCAAGCAAATATCAAAGTTGAAAAAGCGTTGAATCTTAGTAGTAGAAATCCTATTAAGCCAATTTTCTTATCAATAAGAAAAGAAGCTATAAAGAATATATCTGATAATGTAATAGATAGAACTGTAGTTGAAATTAAACCCAAACAACCTATTGTAGAACCAGCTATAACATCTGGTCCAATTGAGTATATAGATCCTAATACTTTAGATACAGAAGACAGTGATGTAGCTTACTCACTCATAGATTCACTAGAAGCATTTTTTGCACTTAGTGAGCAAGAGCAAATAGGTGAGATTAATGCAATGAAAGCACTATTGCCAAATACGTTTAGCTTTGTTAGGGAAAATTTTACTGGTTTGGATGTAGATGGTCATGCATTGGGATACATTCAAGATTTAGTTATTAAATTAAATAGTGAAATTAAAGCTCGCGGTGTAGCATTTCATGAAGGCTTTCATGGTGTATTTAGAAAACTACTTAACAATGATCTTCAAAAGTTCTATTTACAGAAAGTAGGAAATATACTAGGGGACTATAAAACAGATGATAAGGGTAAATACATAGCTGTAAATGGCAAACGTGTATATGCTAATGAGTTTGCTAAAACACGCAGATATGGTCACCTAACAGATGAACAACTTAAATATCTGATTTACGAAGAGTACTTAGCTGATAGCTTTGCTGACTACATGAAGACCAATAAAGTTCCTCATACGTGGATGGAAAAGTTAATGGCTTTCTTAAAAAAGATAGTCAACTACTTCAAGAAGGGTGGAAGAATACAGAATCTATACTATGATATAAGCATAGGTAAATTTAAAAATGCTAAGATTCTTGACAACAAGTCTAATGTAGAAACTGTATATAGCATGTCATACACTGGCATGCCTTATTTAACATTAAACAATAACAATCAACTTAAGAAATTTAACCAACCTATCCAGTCATATATTGTTGCTGAACTTAAAGATAATCTTTTATATGAGATGGCTAGCTTGAAAGTTCAATATCCCGACTTAGCAAATGATTCTTTGTATGATATTGCAGCAACTAACATTTTAGAAAAATACGATATTAATAATCTAATCAGTCAAAAACCTGAATTAGAATCTAGGATTCGTGAAGCATATGCTGAGCATTATGATAATGCGAATTGGTTGCTTGGAACTTTTGGTACCACTGATAAAGTATTCAAATACAAAAATGCAACAAGATTACCTTTTTATGATAACCAGATAATTGATCCTACTAAAGATACAAAACAAGTAGAGGTCAGCAAAAGCAACGCATCATCATTTAAGAACCATGTTATAACAGAGTTTAATACTATATACGTAGAAACAGGAGAAGAAAACATAGAGGCGTTAGCACAATCTGATGATAAAGATGATCAAGAATCTGAAATAGGTGAATCCTATAAAGACGTTAGTTTTGTGGGTATAGCTCCAGGTGAAGGTACTGCTGCCTTTAGAAAACTATTTAAATACATACCTTATGAATATGTTGATCCTAGGTTTGGAATAAAGAGAACTAGGATGGTAGATTCTAATTTAATATTTAGTACAATACGCAAAGTAACTGCTAATATTAAAAAAGAAGACATAGTACAAACGATTCTTGATGAACGTGATAGACTTACGCGTGAGATTAATCATCTAGAAGCAAATGTGATAAATAAATTATCTGGTAATTACTATCTACCTGATGACATTGCCAAGATGATAGATCTTAGAGATAGTCTAACAGCAGTGTATGCTACGCTAAATAGTATATCATCACTTAATGAAGATGGGCAGCCTACACGAAATAAAGATAAATATATTCAGTTTGTAAATGTGTTTTCGACAATCAATGCTCGGTTGTTGCAGATAGAGCTCACTACTTCTTTTGATTATGCAGAAGATGAAATTACAAAACAGAAAAAAGAGTATATATCTGAACAGAAATATGAAATGAGTGATATTGTTATCTGGTCTGATTTAAACAAGATACGCACTGAACTCCAACAAAAAATATATGCAGTTAACATGTCAATGGCTGAAGCTAAACCTTCGCTTGACAAACTTGCTGAAGTAAATCAAATATTTAGCAGTAATACTACAGTTAGAGCTAAGTTTTTTACTGACAATAACAAACTTAATGACGCCAAACTCCAAGATTTTATAGACGAAATATATGTAGCACTTAGTACTTTTAATCTAGGCATCTCCTATAATACTTTAGCTATATCCATGGCTTATCTGGTATTTGAAAACACAGGTTCTAACATTGATATGTTTTCTGAAAACAGTCAATACAGGGAATACCTTAGGGCAAATAAGTTTTTAATTAATGACATTAAAGAACTTAAACATGCTTTTTGGGGCAGCATGATTCCTTCTGTAATGAAAGCTACAATAGAGGCTACTCAAGAAGAAAAAAAGAATTCTAGCAGTACGCAACTAGAAGCTGGAATTAGACGAGTAACTACAGCCTATGTTAATACCATGGGTGAGTTTATTTTAAAGTATGATCCTACTATTGGTGGATCTGTTACTACAAATGCTGCGGGTGATTTGGTAAACAAATATGTAAAACCAACTCCTGCGTATGTTTCTATAATGAAACTTCAGGAGTCAGACACCATTGGTGATGGGTTGAATAACTTAATAGCTGAATACTTTAAAGGCTTTGAGGAATATTTTCAAAATAATCCCATGCTTAATATTAATGATCCAGCAATCAAAAAGTTTCTTGAGAACATAAGTGTATCAGCTTTTGCGGGCTTTCAACAGAAGCTTAAGTTGAGTAGTATCAGAGAGAATGATCCAACTACATTTAAAGGAATTGACGATAAGTCTTACGTACTATCTATGTTTGGATTGTTTGTTAATAGGAAAGGATTTGCTGTTCCAGAAACAAAAAAGAATATAACTACATTCAAACGAATACTTACTCAATATGAGGCAACTAGTACTAGCATAGTAGTAGATGGTATATATACCGAATATGCTAATGCATCTGGTGTATCTAATAAAACAAATGAAAAAATTTTATATGTAACTGATCTTTTAAAAGTTGTTCGACAAGAGTACGAACTCATACGCAAGAACTTCCAAGATCAAAACAAAGAAGGGGTAAAGCGATACAAGGATTATAATACACCTAATGGACGCGGTTTTACTTTTAACATTTTATCTGACTTTTTTGCAGTAAATGCAAACAATGAAAATAGAAATAAAATTAAAGATAGTTTGGTGCAATTAGCACAAGAAAATGTTCCTTTTGATACACTACTCTCAACTAATCAAGATATAATTGGAGAAGTAGAATTAGAACTTACTTCTTATGGTCAAGAGCAATACTTTGAGTTTGATAGAATGATTGCTTCTTTAGGAATTACAGAACAAGATTTACCTCTATCTGATAATGTAGTTGGTTTAAAAAAGAACTTTTTCTTTAACAATTGGATTAACTCCATTTTTATTAATCAAATATTTGATGGTCCTATTGCTGTAACTACTAAAGATGCAGCTGAGTTTTACAAACGTCAGAAGTCAGGAGCTGCTACAGGAGATAATTTATATAATCCTATACGCAATGAGTCTGGTAAAGTTAAAACTTACAGGGCTGCAGTACTTGGAAAGATTAAGTTTTATATAGACAATATATTTCTTACCAATCCTATGCAACTTGATCAGTTCGATAAAACTGATAAAGATGGCAATCCTATAGGAATACAAGTAGACGCATTTGATGGTCAATCTGTAGGTACTATGGATAGAAGAATACGCATAGCTGAATCTCAAGGTAGCGTAGATTACGAAGCGCAAGATATTATGCGAAGGATGAGGTACATAACTCAGGATACTGAAAAATACCAAGAAGATATTGAAAAGCTATTAAAGAGAGACATTGTATTTAATAGCGTAAAATCAGTAACTGCTGCTGGACTTCAATATATCAAACAATCAGAACACACCCTCATACGTAAGGATGTAAGTTATTTAGATCCCAATTTATATCCTGATCTTGCAAACTTTGAATTAGAAGATATTTACACTCAAATAGAATTTTATGATAGGCAGTTAGAAATTGGAAATAACTCCATGGTTGAATATGGAGACTATGGTATTGAGGGAGAGTTTTCTCATGAAGACCTGCATAAAAAGTTAGTTCAAAAAGCTCACTCATATTTTAAGCCACGTAAAGGACGAGAGCTTTTGCATAATGTATTAAACTCTATGGAATATCATAGAGTTGAGCAATTGATGGATGAAACATCTAGTAAAAAAGCTACTGTATTGCCATTGATTGTCGATATGCAGGCTGCTAGTTCCGAGGGTTATATGTTTGATCTAAATAACGCAATAGAAGATATGCCTTTAGATTTGACATACATTCAGGTTCCAACAAGTAAAATAGCCAATGTTGTAACCAATGGTATTCAGCAAAAACTTTTGATTATTGCTCAGTTAGATCCTAGTGATCCTGCTTATGCAGCCATAAAAAAAGATATCGAAGGATATCAAACTGGATTATATGAAGTAGTGTTGGCACAAACTCAACGCACTATGCGAATGCTTAACACTAGTGATTCACGTGTTGTTGCTAAATTATATGACAACATTGCTCAAGGTTTACGTGAACAAGGAGGATCTACTACAGATTTACAGTGGTTTGAAATTAATTTAGATGGTACACCCAAGCACAATCCTAATCTTACTGATATATCTAGAACTATTTCATATTATTACTTTAGTTTATTTAACAAAGCAATTTTTGATAAGAAAGTAGCAGGCAAAAAGTATTATCACATTAGTCCTGTGGGTTATCAGATCATAGAAAAAGATGGTAAGATTATTACCCAAGATGAATACTTAAAGAATCCTGATAAATACGCAGATGCTACTACGAGATATCCAACTATAAAAGAAGAACAGTACGAGGAGGTTAATGCTAAAACAGGTAGAAAAGAAAAGAAGATACGATATATAGTAGAAGTAATTGTACCCAAAGAACTCAAAGAATTAGATCAAAAGTTTGTAGAAAAATATCTTACTGAGTTTTTTGCTGCGCGTATTCCTACTGAAGCAAGACGTTCTATGATGGTTGCACGAATTGTAGACTATATTGATGAAGCATATGGAGCAGGTATCATTGTACCTTTCCAAATGCATATGCTTGCAGGTTCTGACTTTGATATTGATACGTTATATGCATATGTAAAGTCATCTTATAGAGGAGCTGATGGTACAAAATCTGTGTATGGTGATTATTCTCATTATAAAGAAAAATATGGCATGAGCGAAAAAGATGCTCAGTTTATTGAGTATCTAACTTTTATGGGTGATGATCCTATTGTCAAAGACATTATTACTAATGAAATAGACAAGATAGAAAATCAAGGTGGATTTAGTCAAGAATTTGTTGAGCGTTTTGGTTCTTTGTTTGGAGGAACTATTGAAACATACATCAATGATAATTACGTTGTACTGCGTAAAGAAAAAGATTCTAAAACATATGTAGAAGAAACCAAAAAAAGTTTTAAACGTCTGATAGCTACCTATAATATTTTAGAAAAATTGTCTGACGTTGGCTTGCCTACTACACCTGATGAGTTAGTTTCCTATAAAAAGAAAAATAAGCATAACCTTGTAGTTAATGTAACTCTTAATAATATACTTCAATATAAAATTAATATTCTTTCTAATCCTACTGTATTTCAAAATTCAATGGCAAATACAAATCAGCGTGCGGATGAAGCTGTTAAAGACTACAAAGACTTAGTAAACGAAAAAGGATTAAGTGAGCGCGAGATATATTCAAAACAAAATCTTTACACTCCAACAGCTTTAATTTTAGCTAGGTCTTTAAACTCAGATTCAAAAGATTCATTAGGTATTGCAGCTAGTTTTGCTAAAGGGACTAGTATGTTGGCAACAATTGATGCTAAACTATCTAAACCTGTTGGTTATGTATATGGATATAATGAGAAGGGAAAGCCTACTAAGATTGCAACTAATAACGAAATTTTATTAGAAGCTGTTGACTTAGTAGGTGGATCTATTGGGTTATTTGCTGATGCTGTAAGAAATCCATACCCAGGTGTTCTTCATTTGAATACAATTACTACTCCTGTAATGCTTTCTATGTTTGCTGTAGGTATGCCCAAGAAGGCAGCAATTATGTTTCAGTCATTGCCTATAGTAAAGTCATTGGTGCAAAAATACAATCAGACATATGGTAGTTCCTATTCTCCTATACAATTCCAGCGGGACATGTCATTTGTAAAATATTTGAACAATCAAATTGGTGAGTTGCAAAAAGAGATTGGAATTGAAACACTGCTTAAATTGGGTATCATAAAAACTTTAGGAACTAAAGGTGAGACTGTTTATGATAATAAATCTTATAAACTAGTTTGGACTGGCAACATCAATAAAGAAATGAATGATGATATATCCAACTGGGGATTTGAAGTACTTGATTCTAAGAATAACAGAATGGTAAAGGATGTAGAAAACTTTATTTTAATGAATGAGTTTAACAACTATTCTGAGTTAGGTAATGATATCAGCTTTAAAATTACGTCTTTAACAGATACTATGAAGAGCTTAAAGCCTGATCAAGATAGATTTGACAGATTGCGTAACACTTTTGTTAATACACGTAAAGGTAAAACACTCTTCACTGAAACTACAATTAAAAACTTATTTATTAAATATCCTGTATTAAGAGCTAATCAGTTGGCTCTTGAATACATGAATAAGATGTCAAAGTTGGTCATGCTTGAAAGAACTAGCTTTATGAAAGGATTGACATCTATCTTTAGCAATATCTACGGGTATGATATAAATGATATTAGAAGTGATATTAAAGCATTTTTACAACTACAACTGCAACGGTCTAGTATGGAGTCTGAGCCAGACAATGCATTAAGTAGAATTTATTTGGAAATACTCAATCCTGAAGTATTTACAAATGGTGATGTGGTGGCTGACTACTATGAGTTATTGAGGCTGTTTCCACAAAACCAGTTTTTAACTTCTCTTAAAGTAGTTACAGAAGGTATTACAACAAATAAGACACGCATGTTGGAGTTGAATGTTAGCAAACTAAGCCCTAATCAAAAAGACATACTACATGCTGATCTTCTATTCTTAATGGGTGCACCTATGTATCAAGATCCTATTACTCCTGATAACATGATTAATGTAAAAGAGAAGGCTTTTAGAATTGCATACTATGGTATGATTAAGTCTGGAGCTCAAAGAAAAAAAGGTTCTTACCAATCTATTCTACCAGCTATCTTAAGTAAACCAGCAAGTAATGCCTTATTTGAGTTACAAAAAGATCTCATAGAGTTAGATGATATTATTGAAAGCAAATATGAGGCACAGGAAGATCTGGATGGTGAACTTAAACTACCTAATGGAGCATATGAGGAATTTAATGAAAAACTCAACGAGATAGTAGGTAAAAACTTTGCTGGCTTAAAATTAGAAAATTTAATCACCAGTGCATTGACTAAAATCATAAGTAGTAAGCTTATAACTAATGAATTTAATGCATTTAAAAGAACTATTACAGCAGATAAGTTTACTAAAAAAACAAAGAAATCTATTACTAATCAGCAAATCATAGATTTCTTTAATAAAGTTTCTCCAGATAGTGCTGCTAATATTATAACAGATAAAGGTGTCAGACCTTTTACAAAGTTAAATACAAGGAACGTAAAGCCTAATGAGTATGAATTATTTACTTTATCAGATACAACATTAAACTTAGACTTGTCTGAATTGAATGATGAACAGGTAGAGATGCTTAATATCTTAGGTATCTGGCAGATTGGAAATAAATTTAACTTTCCATTGTATCGTCAAAACATATATGGTCAAATGCTAGTGCTTAAGAAAATTGATGGACAGCCTTTAGGTAAATATTTTATAGATACTTTATCCAAAACAATTGCTAATCCAACAACAGATAAAATGCAACTGCTAGGTATCACAGCACAATATGAAATAGTTGCAAAAGAAGGTACTTCTCGTATATCACCTTTGGCGTTTACAAATCAAGAAGGAGCAACCATAACTAATATAATAATGGGTCAGCAGCAACTTCAATCTGAAAGAATTGATCCAGTACCTATGAGTTTGAAAATTGTGCGTACAGCAAATAGAGCTTATGAGTTGGGCAAGACACTATCTCGTGACTATAAAAATCGCACATTTGCAAATCTTGACTTGACTACAGTACAATTAGGTAACATGTATTTCAAGTTTGGGTTCGTAAGGGGCGATGTGTACTATTGGAAAGATGGTGTAGGTAACTATAATAAATTACCCCTTGAGAAATATGATGATATTGCTCAAAAACTAGGGTATTCGAGTTGGGAAGCTGTCAAACAAGACTCAAGATTCCAAGATTTTTTTATGGGAAAAATGAATATCTTTATGTTTGATATGATAAATGGAGATCCAAATTCACCTACTGCACAACCAATAAAACAACTTACTACTCAATCATCTACTACTGAAGTTGTACCTACTGTAAGTACAGAAATAACAGAAGGGCCAACTGTTTCAAAAATATCTAGACCTACAGAAAGTAAAAAATTAGAATACACAATTTATAACTCTAATACAAATAAAAATCAAACAAAAAATGGTTATAAACTAACTATTCCAGAATTTCCAAATGCAGAACTTTATATTACTCAAGAGGGCATATCACAAGAAAGTATAGAAGGTTCTACTGAATTTAATTATAAAGTTAAAGACTGGTCAATAGAAATAGTTCATCCTACTAAAGGCGTAAGGAGTATTCAAACAGATGCAAAAACAAAAAAAGATGTAATAGATGCTTTTGTAAAAGATATAAATGAAAAGCACTCTAAATCAGAATATGGCGTAAAAGTTTTAAAAGAAGTTGGTATTAATTTTACAACACTTACTACTCAATCATCTACTAGTGTTAAACCAGGAGTAGAAGAAATAAAAATTCCAGCATATACTGTAGACAT
>Ga0181348_1000233_pt1 | contig 23058 bp, 27 predicted proteins | sample Su13VDMM110DN_FD_130092 | JGI IMG/M metagenome (GOLD analysis project Ga0181348, IMG submission 130092) | Freshwater viral communities from Lake Michigan, USA - Su13.VD.MM110.D.N | ecosystem: Environmental > Aquatic > Freshwater > Lake | place: USA: Michigan | collected 2013-07-16
GCATCCCTGCCACCCGAACTGTCGGCGCTGGTCACGGCTGACACGCTCAAGCCCGAACGCAAGCAGATCATCGCAGATTTCAAGGCCAAGAAGATCAAGTATCTGGTCAACGTGTCCGTTTTGACCACTGGGTTTGATGCGCCCCACGTTGACATGATTGCCATCCTGCGCCCGACCGAAAGTGTGGGATTATTGCAACAGATCATCGGGCGGGGTCTGCGCGTGGACGAGGGCAAGAAGACCTGCTTCATCCTTGACTATGCGGAAAACTTGCAGCGCCACTGCCCCGAAGGGGATGTGTTTAACCCCAACATCAAGGCAAAAAAAGGTAACCCAGACGCTGAGTTTGTTACCTGCGAATGCGAATTGTGCGGCGTTGAGAACGAGTTTACAGGCCGCCCCAACAAAGAAGGATATCCCATCGACGGAAATGGATATTTTCTAGACCTTGACGGGCAGCGTATTGCCACCGAATGGGGTTCGATGCCAGCGCACTTCGGTCGCCGTTGCCAAGCATCTGTGACCATCGCGGGGGAACGTGTCCAATGCACCAGCCGCTGGACATCCAAGGAATGCCCCCACTGCAAGGGCGAGAATGACATCGCAGCGCGGTATTGCACCCACTGCAAGGGCGAGATTGTCAACCCGAACGACAAGCTTAAGTTGGCGTTCAAAGCCATGAAAAAAGACCCCACGCAGCGCCAGACTGACAACGTGATCCTGTTTGACGTGCGAAGCAATCTTTCACGCAGCGGCAACGCCACATGGAAGGTTGACGTGGTCACTGAATATAGGTCATTCTCGTACTGGGTGATGAAGAACCCCAAGCACCCTGCAACGGTAAAGGACACTAACCAGTTTGCAATGCTTGGTGGGGCAAACCCCAAGACGATTACTTATAAATTAGACCCCCAGACGAAGTACTACCGCGTTCTGGGCTACAATGGACCAGTGGATGCACCTCCCGAATGACATAAGGGTCTACGGCGACCTGAACTATCGCGGGGCCTGCCCCAAGGAAACTTTGGAGCAGGTCACCTTCTTTAACCGCCTTCGCCGCGAATACCCCGACACGCTTGGGATCATCGCGTTTCACGTCCGCAACGAGGGCAAGCGCAACCATTTGGAAGCCGCCACCCACAAGGCCGAGGGCATGACCGCAGGCGCACCCGACATCCTTATACCTGGCGCACCAGCCTTCGTCTGTGAGCTTAAGCGCCGCGACCACACCCAATCAGAGCTTAGTGCCGCGCAGCTTACCTATCTGAGGGCCGCACAGGCTGCTGGGAGCTTCGTTTGCGTGGCGCTGGGGGTAGATGCTGCATGGGAGGCACTTCATGCCTATATGGCGCGGTAGGCGGCCCAGCGACCGCATCAGGGCCGTACTGATGGGTGAGGTTGCGCTGGAAGACGAGGACGCTGGTATTCAGTCGGTGTGCAGCAAGTACATTTTCGATGGCGCAACGGCGGTTCTCAAGCTAAAGACCAAGGATGCGCGCCGCAGGGCGCTGGACAAGGCACCCGCCCTGATCCGGCCCCACCTTGAGCGTGAAGTTATGAGGTTATTCCGCCGATGAGGTTTATCGTTACAATGAACATGCCCTCCCGCAAGGGTGAACTGGTCCACCAAGTAATCTGCGAATACCCCGTCAGCAGCATTGAGGGGTTCTATGATGCCCTTAATGACAGTGACTTCATCTTGGTAGAAGAGTTCTACCGCAAGCCCGACAACGCGGGTTTTTATAGCGTTGGCATGGTTTTGCTAAACACCATGCACATTGGCAAGGTCAAGGCTGGGGATTAAGCAAGAATACTGCCATAGACCGTTCCATTGTTTGTCACGGTCACAGTGCTGTTGTTTTTGTCAATAGCCGCACCCCCAGCGCCACCGCTTGCCGAGTTTGTGGAATGGGTTGCACTACCGCCCGCAGCACCCCAACCGCCGCCGCCGCCCGCACCAACATGGTCAGAACCACTAAACGTTCCGTTACCGCCCGCAGCGCCAGCAGAACCGCCGTTACCGCCGTTGTCACCTTGTGTTCCACCAGCGCCACCTGAGCCGGGGAGAATACGACCACCGCCACCACCAGAGCCGCCACCATCACGGGTGGCGGAAATGCCGCCCAAATCATATGAGCCGCCGCCACCGCCCGCGCCGCCGCCAAAACCGGGCCATAAGTTTGCAGTGCCTTCCGTAGCATTAGTACCAGCTACACCAATAGCGCCGCCAGTTCCTGGCGTACCAAGATTGTATCCACCACGATTTTGTCTTGCTTGACCGCCAGCACCACCGCCAGCACCGCCGCCACCGCCACCAGTTATTTCCCCGCCACTGTTCGGCATACCAGCGCCGCCACCACCGCCACCTGCAATGTAAGCGCCAGAGTTGTTTAGAATGGACATGGTGGCTGTTGTAAAAGAGTTTGTAACGGTCAATGCAGGGCCGCCAGCAAAACCAGTGTATGGGGATGTCTGATTACCACCAGCGCCACCCATACCCAAGATATAACCGCCATTCACAACGCCAAAGCCGTATGGGAAAGAACCTGTGATGTTCATGCCGCTACTGGCTGTGGACGTAGAATAGACGTAAATGCCAGAGTTGACAGTGATCTGGAAGTAGCTTGCGCCATCCCATCCTGCGGTTGTCAGGTAGGTCGAATTGACGGTTAGGTTGGTCGTGTTAGCAGCAATTGCCAACGAGAATTGCTTAGATGCGCCGTAGAAGTTACCGACAGCAATGGGGAAGGTTCCAGTAGCGGTAGTGGCGGTTCCAAACACCGTTGAGCGGGTGGCAGTGCCAAACACAGTTGCAACGCCAGGGTTTGTTGCCAAAGCATATCTGAACGTCCCAGCCGAAGAAACCGTTACGGTATATGTGCCGTTATAACCAGCGGGCGTCATACCCGCAATGATAACAGAAGAGCTTACGGGAATGACCGTTGAACCGCTAATGACAATTGTAACCACGCTTGCCAGCCAACTCGCTGCCGTTATGGTAAACACATTTGCAATGTTAGGGTCTGTTGCCAAGGCGTATCTAAACGATCCAGCCGAAGAAACCGTGACAATGTATGTGCCATTGTAGCCAGATGGGATCATGCCAGCGATGACAACCGAAGTGCCAACTGGAATGACCGTTGAACCACTAATGCCAATTATGGCTACGCTTGCCGACCAGCTTACTGACGTTATGGTAAATTCGTTTGTCGGCACACTTGTGTTGTTGTCAGTGACATATGCGCCGCCCCGATAGTATTCGGACATGCTGATGGGGTTCGCCCCACCAAACGTTGTTTGGATATCAGAAAAGTCTATTGGTGTGCCGTTACCGCTAAACGGAAGTCCCATTTACGGTGCCCCAAATGCCGTGATGTCGCCAGATGTTGTCAGTGCGCCCGCACTGGTTAGGGTGAGCTTGTTTACACCACCGTAGGCGAACGTCAAGTTTGTGCCGCTTGCAGTGATTGTCCACGTTGCAGTGCCGCCGCTGATCGACAAAGGGCTAACCAAGGCGTTCTCGTAGTAAATATTCGTGCCATTTGAAAAGGCAACAACATTCTTGCCCTGCGGCACAACAACCGTTGTGCCAGCCGCTGCGGTGCGGAAGGTCAACGTAAACGCACCAGACGTTGCGTTAACAAGCAGCCATTGGCCACCAACGCCCGATGGCACTTGGTAGATCAGGTTGGACGACAGAACCCCAGAAAATATGATGTTCATGTTCTGGTAGTCGGCTAAAGCAAGAGTTTGCGTTCCGCCCAGACCCGTAACGGTCTTGGTCACCGTACCGCCAAGCGCCGTGTCTAGGATACCAAAGTTGGCGTTTAGGGGCGTGTCCCAGTTTAGAGTGCCATTAGAAGGTTCTGCCAAGCTCTTGTTGGTTGTGGTCATCAGATGCTCCTGTTCGCAACTTCTAGGGCGTGGGCGATAGCGTCATCGCTTTGGTTCAGCAAGGGTTCGGTTTCGGCGCTCCACCCCTTCTTAGCACGTTCTGCGGCCCGCACCAACTGGTCTGCGGCCATGTCGTGCGAAGACACGCGGCCACCCGATTTGCGGCCTTGGCGGTCGTCCTCAAGGGCAGAACCGACCTGAGATGCCACGTTGGTCATTACGGGCGGTGCCAACAAATCAGCAGCACCACGCGCTTTTGTGTTGACGGCCCGTTCCGCACGGCCCAAGTTAAATTGCGACATGCCACTAAGCTTTGGCGATGCTAGCAGGGCAGGTGGAATACCAGCAAGCACAGCGGCGGGGTGGTAACCCATAGCAAGTCCAATACCACCAAGGCCACCCAACCCAGCAACAAGGTTATGAATGCGGTCGCTGCTATAATTTTTCATGGCATCTCCGGCAAGAGAATACCGAAGGTTTTCCCCACTGGGGGTTCCCTCAAGGAGGTCAAACATTTCATTTCCAGACTTGGATGCAAAAGCCCTTGACAGCTTCCGTGTCCTAGCAACGTCAGACATGGCTTTCGTGCCAAACTCTTTTCTGACGTTGTTAAGTTGACGTTTCCATTCAGACCACCCAGACATCATCTTGCCATAGGCCGGATCGGTTGCAGCCATCGCGTCTACAAGTTTCCCAGACATTGCCTGAACACGGCTTTTTAAGGCTGGGTGTTGGATTTGACCAGCCAACGTGTCTAGGCTTTTCTTCACCACATCAAGTTCCTGAATGGTGTTTGCTTTGGCAGAGGGATGCGTCAAAACGTTGTCAATTAGGTTTACTGCATCTCTCGCCGCACTCATATCGCCAGCAGCATACGACACGGGAGATTGCAGAACGCCTTGTGGCGTAATCATCTTTTCAACAACGTCTCTGGCTTCTGTAGGGTTTGCCATGTCAACAGGTTGTGTACGGCCAAACGCTGTTGCTTGATTTGTCATATAGGCATCGCTCGCCTTGTTGGCCATATCATCAATGGCACCTTCCAAGGAATCAATGGCTTCACTAGAGAAGTTTTTCTTTGCTTTAATCGAAGACATAAAAGCTTCAATTTTCTTGGGGTCGCCACTTAGCGCAGCCTGCCGTGCCGTGTTGAGAATTTTAAAAGGAATGCCGCTGAAAACGTTTTGCGCCCCCATTAAGCCAAAAGGAATAGCCTTGCCTACAACGGATGCCGTTTTTCCTGTGATGTTCATGGCGGCTTGAACTGGGTCAAGGTTTTCAGCAAACTTGGTAACTTTTCCAAGCTTGCTAGCCTTGTCCAGCAACCCAAGCTTTGATGCGCTACCCACACCAAGAGATGCCACTGATGCAACATCGGTCAAATAAGACGCTGGGTCTTCGGCAAGGTGCTTCCAAAACTCGCCTTCTTCCCCGCCGCCATAACGGCCACTGTAAGATTGCAACAAGGCATCAGCCATAGCTTCGCGTTCTGCTTTCTTGGCGGGATCAAGAATTGGACCATAGCCAACAGCTTCCCCAGCGGTGTCCAACGCTTTGGACCCCAAGCCTTGGCCGATCTGGCCGATTGCAGATGCCGTGTCTTTGTAGTTGTAAATGGCATTGCCCATGCCCTTCACGGCTTCCACAGTGCTTGGCACCAAGTTTTCGCCAACCTTGGGGAGGTATTCGCCCCACGACATCTTGGCGTAATCCGCTGCTGGGATTTCACCCTGCGGAGCGCGACCGTTGCTTAGGTTCTCCAACATGGCATTCCCATAGGCAACGGCGCGGTTTGGCGCAGCACCCGTTGTGCCTTGGCTGGCAATTCGTTCTTTGATCGCTGCCGCGCGTTCGGCAAAACTCCCGCCTAGAGGCGCTGGGGTCTGATCACCAGTTGGCGCACCCGAACTTTCGCTACCAAAAGTCTTAAACGTGATGCCTTCGCCTGCCATGATTAAGACCTTTCTTATTGAACGAAGTAACGGCCAAGGCCGCTTGAGACATTGTGCTGGCCAGGGAGAATGGTAAAGATTGCTTCAAGGGCAGCTTGTGCATCCGCCTGATCCTTGAAGGCACCTTTGTTCGCGCTGTCAAAGAAATCAACAACAAGTTGCTTTACTTCCGCATCAGCTTCCGCATTTCCGGCGTACTTCAAGAGTTCAGCAATGTTTGCTTTTTCACCCTGATAAATGTTGCCAGCTTCCCTTGTGAATAGAGCGTCCGCACCAGTCAAATCCTTAACAACGCCATTCTGCGCGCGGTAAAGGTCGTTGATGTATTGGCCTTTTTCGTATGCCAGCATATTTCTTGTCAGCATCTCTGCCGTTATTTCGGCGGCAGCGGTTGCATTTGAAGTGATGTCTGGGAAGATGTTCTTGTTTTGCAGGTACAGTGAAGCTGCCGCCGTATCTGCGGTCATCTGGTCTGCGCTAAGGGATGAAAGCTTGTTTAGCAACGCTTGAGATGTCGCTGCGCTTCCATCGTACTGGATACCGAACGCGCCAGCCAATTGGGAGGCAAGACCTTCGTAAGTTGATATTACGCTACCAAGCGGGCCAAGGTCGTTATTTGCAGCGGCCTTGGCAACAGTTGCGGCCAGTTCGTTTGTATTCCTGAAGGCAAGGCTTGACGATGCCGTGCCAGCGTCCGCCGCAGCGCGAGTGTTTTCAGACCGCTCAATAACTGCCTGCCTTTCAGTCGCGGTCATAGGCATACGCGCCCTTGTTTCTGCTTGGGCGATGTAAGCTTGTTCAGCATCGCCCATTGGGAAGGTTCCAAAGCTTTCGTAAGGCGTGACAATTGGAGGCACTGGCATACCAGCCGCTGGGGGTTGCGCTTCAGAACCTTGACCTGTTGGCAACGGAGCGCCGGAGAATATCTGTTCTGGTGTTGCCGTTGTAAGATCAACACCCCTGCTGGCTGCGCCATTTACAATGCTACGGATGATTGCATCCATTGCTGGGCCAGCCATCGAAGGCCCTGCCGGATTAACAACAAAATCAGCAAGACTTTGCTGCCCGCCACCCGCCAATGGGATGACAGACATCCCAAGGTTGGCGTCATAGTAAATGGAGTTCTTGAGAAGCTGAACGGCTTCTGTCGCGGTTTGTGCTTTGGTAAAGCCAATGTCAGCGGCCTGTTTCTGTAGACCTTTGTAAGCTTCTGCCCCAGCGCCAATGCCTGACAGGATGCCACCCAAAGGGGAAATTGTTTGGGCCTCTGCACCCTTACCAATGCCCATTAGCACCGAAAGCAAAGCGTTCTGGTTTAGAGAACCATCGCGGTCGTAAAAGAACTTGCCGATTGCGTTGCGGTCTTCATAAGGCTTATCTCTGTTGAAAAGGCCATCACGTTGCCGCGTCATGTCTGCACGGACCAAGCCACCGCCAATGTCAACGGCGGAACCCATACCCGTAGTGGAATGAACATAGTTCTGCGTTTCTGCGGGCAGGTAATCAAGATACGAACCCCCAAGGGTAAGAGCGCGATCCATTGCTCTGGCAAGAGCGCCAGGGCCTGCATTGTAAGCAGCCGCAGCTTTATCAAGGCTTCCAAACTGACGATACTGCTCAAGAAAATACGCTTGGCCAAGCGCCTTGTTGTATGCCTTGTCATTAAGCCAGCGGTTTCTGTCCCATTCCAAGCCAGCAAGTTTTGCAGCTTCGGGGCCAGTTCCTTCCATAACCTGTGCCACACCTACAGCGCCAGCAGATGAGGTCAGCGGGTTGCCTTTGCTGTCAAACTGGTTGTCGCCGCTTTCCTGACGAATGATCTTGGTATTGAAGAAATCAATGGGATCAACGGCAGCGGGTTTGGCTTCGCTGCCAAGCGTAACCGCTGGAGCTTTTGGGATGTCAAATGCGTTTGGCGTAACATCGGTAACATTGAGGGTCTTCATCGCATCTGCGGCAATATCCGCGCTACCAACGCCACCTGCGGGCGTGGCAACAGGTACTTCTGCGGCAGGGGGTGCAGGTGCAGTGACGGCAGGGGTAACGTTAGCCGCACCAAGCCCTGTGGGGCGTGGCATAGGCCGTGGTGATGTGGTCGGCGCGGTAACATCAGCAGCACCCAATCCTTCAGGGCGCGCTGGCGGGCGTGGTGATGTGGTCGGCGCAGCATCCGAAGCGGCGGCAACGCCTGTCGTGGGGGAAGGGGGGTAGGGGTACACGCGGGATTGATTCCCCATGTTCTGCCCTGCGCCGTAACCCATATTGGCTGGGTTTGTTTCTGCTTGGCTTCTTGCGTCTGAAAGGTTCCTTCTGGTTTGAAATCCAACAAAGTCATAGTAGTCTGGGTCATTAACCCTGTTGCGGAGTTGCTCCGTAGTCATCGGCGAAAGAACTTTAGAGCCTGAATATTGAGGGTTGGTGCCCAAAATACCTCTTTCAGTCCCAAGTTTACTATCTTTCCCGTCAGACACGACAGGTTTAGTAGCCTTATCTCCAAGCAATTGCTCTATCAACGCATCATCAAGCCTTAAGCGAAGGTCTTCCACACTACCATCCGTGGCGTACCCATGCCGCTGATCAATCGCGCCGCCATTCTTAGCGCCGCCACCCACCGCTTCAATCAGCTTGAGAATATCTTCCATGCCATTACCCTCTTTTTGCTCAGGGGGATCGGCAATCATCAACTGGCCAACTGGAAGATCGCCAGCGGGGACGTAACCTTCGCCACCAACGCCGCTTTGCGTATAGGTGCGCGGACCAGCAACACCACCAGATGCGAAGCCAAGCCAGTTGCGCGGTGTTGTGGTTGATGTGGTGCTGCCAGACGCCGCGCCAGTTCCCATTGCAATGTTGGCAAGGAACTGCGCGATTTGGAAGGGATAGCCCTTCTCCTGCATGAACTGGTTGATCATGGCGTCTTTGCCAGCCTGTTCGGTCTGTTGCTGCATGGTGCCAGCCGCGATCTTGGCTTGTGCGCCCTGTAGGCCCAGTTGTTGCGACTGAGCGCCCAATCCTGCTAACTGTGCGCCACCCGCCAGTTGGCGCGCCAGATCGGCCTGAGAGGCCCCAAGGGCCTGCGTGTAGCCTTGGTTGTAGATGTCGGCCATGGTCTTGCCATAGCCCATCTGGTTCTGCTGTTGCAGGTTCGCTGCGGCAATGCCTGCGCGGTCACCACCAAAAGCCCCAGAAGAAACAGCATTGCCCAGCGCGCCGGATTGCGCCTGTTCCTGCTGTTGGCGCATATACGCACCAGTGGTGTCTGCCACGTTCTTAATGTAGGGCGACATGTAGTTGTCGATGCCCTCGTAGGCAGGCCCCATGCCCGCCTGCGTTGCTGTTGTGGCTTGGTCCATGTAGGGCAGGTAAGACCCAGCCGTGGCGTTGATGTCAGCAATACCAGCGTTTTGCTGGGCGTTCATTTGGGCAACGTAGTCTGACGCCGTCTTACCAAACGCTTGGTATGGCGTTGCGGCGGCATTTTCCGCTCGCGCGTTTACAGCGTTGTACCGTGCCAAAACCTCTGGTGGGATTTTAACTGTAGAGGTACTGGTTGAACTCTTGCCGCCCATGCCGTTTATCCTTCACTCAAACCCGTTTTGGCGTTGTACAGGAAGTAAACACCAGCAGGGGCACCGAACACACGTTCGTAAAGGCGGATTTTCGCCTCAGTCCTTGTGTTCGACAATACCCCAATCGCCAGAGGAATACCAAGATTTTTTGAAACATCCTTTGCCCACTCTGCAAGCTTGCGCGCGCGACCACCTTTTGCCGACCGAAACTCTGGCGCAACGTAGATCGCCTTCTCTTCCAGAATGGGTTCAGGGCTATACCACACAGGCCCAATGCGTAGTACGATTGCACCCTCAAGCGTCTCACCTGGTCCGCCACCAATGACGCCTGCGACACCCATTTGCTTGGTCAGTGCAGCATACATGTGCTGCGCCAACATTTCTTCGCTTGGAACCACAAACGCATTTTCCTTGGTGGCCCCAAGGCAAAGACGCATCAGTTCGTTAAAGTCCTCTTCAACACCCTCGCGCACGAAGATTTCGCTCATCTATATTTAATCCTTTTTTGGCCCTGGCAGATTTTGCAGGGTCTTGATGGTTTTCTGACGCATCTTTTTCACAAACGCATCCAAGACCTTGTGCCCGTGGTCCAAGTCTCCACCACCGATATGTATAACATCTTCGGGCGGGATAACATACTCCCCACCAGCGGCCACAATCGGGATGCCATCGGTTGCGCCGCCATCGGCAAAGCCAAGGTTGTCGGTGAAATTGTTGAACTTGCTTTTTCCCTCATCATCCTTCTTGAGAGTATTTCCGATCCCAGCGCCAACGATAGGCCCAAGACCCGTAATAATCCCCAAACCAGCGCCGACCAACCCAGCGTTTTTGTTCAGCCAGCTTGGTTTGGTTCCTTCAGGCGCTGCGGCAGTTCCTGCGACAGGTGCGGCCACACCGCTTGGCGCTGGGTTGAACAGCGATCCGCCTTTGCCACCACCATTAACGCGGTCAAGCCAGCTATTGTAGCCGTTGGTTTTGCCCGTGAGAACATCCCCAAAGGCGGGTTTGTCGCCTTTAGCGCCCATGCCGCCACCGTCAAACATATCGCCAACGTTCTTATATCCAGCGCCCTTGCCGCCACCGTTAATCATGTCCCAAAAACCAGTGTATTTGTCTGCTTTCGCGGGTGCATCCGTAGCGGGACGGGGTTTAGGGCGCGAATTGTTGTTGCCACCTTTGTCGCCATTATTGTCTTGCTTTGGAGTAGCGACAGACGGCACCGCAGGATCAGGACGTGCTACTGGCGCACGGTTGGCCGCTTGACCCGCATCAGCACCGCCACCACCAGTTGTTCTATTGGCTGCCTGACCACTATCAGCGCCACCGCCACCGCCCTTATGCGGGACCATGGAGTAAGGCAGGCCCTTTTCGCCGTAGGGCGTACCCTTAGTGATGTTTTTGACGCTGAAGATTGACTTGGCGACCTTGAAGCCAGCCATGCTATTGCCTTCGCCAAGCGCCGAGATGATGTCGGCTGGGATGACGTAGGAACCTGAAGCAACGTGCATTGGTAGATGGTCCGTGCGGCCCGCCACAGAGCTATGGATGGCACCTTTATGGACCTTGCCCCCACGGGCGCGGGCCGTGCGAAGTGCTGCCGCTATGACCTGTTTTTGAGACATCTTATTCTCCTTCCGAGTAGGATACGACAATGGTCATACCCGCACCTGGGACCACTACCAGTCCGCTGTTGTAGGGCATGTTGATGACGACAACACCAATGACGTTGTCAACAACGGCAAGGGCTTGGGTTAGGGATGTCGTCAAGTTGCTGTCGTAGATCATAGCATCCGCCGATCCGGCGACAACCACGCTTACAGATGCCAGACGCCCCTGACCGCTAGAAACAAGATGAACACCCGCTGGCGAAACCACTGGAGTAGTCGGGGTTAAGGTCAAAGACCTTTGCGCGCCCTGAACCCTCAAATAGGTTTGGGCTGCCGTATTGATCGCCACGGCGATGTTCTTGGCAGACGTAAGAATGTCTGAGAGTGATGACATCAGAACTTCCCATCAGGTTGATAGCGGTATCGGATGTTTCCAAGCCGCCAGAAAGAGTTAACATCGTTGCTTTCAACCCTGATCGCCACAAGCCTTGCGCGGAACCTTGGGGTCACAAAATCAGTGCCCTGCGTGACCGCAAACGAATATTGTCTTGTTGTATCGCCAGGGTAGTCTGCTGTGTAGAATGTGATTATGACGGTGGCCCCTTGGTTTTCATTGTAAAACCCCCACTTCATGTCAGGCCAAACTTGGTCAATAAAGGTTTTTAGTTCGCCCTCTTGAACGGCAAAGTAACCCGTTTGGAAAAACGAGTTCATCGCCGACCCATCAGCACTGTTTGATGTTTCGTGCTGGTAGATGTTGTAATCGCCAGCAGCGGCAATCGGTGGCCCGTTTACACCTTGGTCGATCCACGCTGTGCGCGACAGCGTTCCATAGTCCCACTGGTTCAGCAAAGCATTATACTTGACGTAATTGGTCGGAACGCCCTCAAGCGCAGTGCCGATGTTTAACTTGATGGGGTAGTACCACGAAATCTCTGCAAAGCGGGAGTTCGGGGCGCAGACCACGTTTTCCCAATAATTGGTGTCGATATCTTGGAACACCACATCCCAAATTGGGCACTGCACGGGTTCAACGCCAACACCAGACAACTTGAAAAACTGGCTTTGGCTCATCCAGTAAACAGTGCCAGCCAGCGTTCCCGCAGCCTTTCGGCCCACCAAACCACAACCAGCCGCTACCTCGTTGAACGAGTAGACCAACGGAAGGTTGATGTATTGCATCGACCACAGGGCAAGGTCGGTCCACAAGAGGCCCTGTTGTGGACCTTGAAGACCACCAACAATCCTTGAACCCTTGGGAATACGATACGATCCAGCTTGGTTGGTGACCGTGCCAACCCAATTGGTAAAGTTGCCAACATCGCACCACCGCACCAGAAGCGGGTCTTGGAAGCCCGTGAACGTGGACCCATAGGCAATGATCTGGCGCTCTGGCATGGCCACAAAGAAGCCCTCGTTAACCAATGGGGCGTTGGGAATGACAGCGGCATGACCGCTTGCATCTGCGGGGTTCCAGAAGAAAATTTCACCATAATGTGGCGATGCCACTAGGTATTCTCCAAAGTTGTCCAAAGTCCAATCTGGTTCAGTTGGGTTGGGCATTTCAAAGCCCCAAGAGATAACTTCAACTGTTACAACGTCAGAATTATTTATAGGAGATGCAAACGTGAAAAATCCAAATGGTCCTGCAGTCAAAACTGTATATTTGCCATTAAAATAAGTTGATCCAGAAATGGCAATTATGCTTCCAGGTGTCAAATAAATGTCGGTTCCTGTGTTAAGAAATCCTTCTGCTATGGTTCCATTTCCAACAATAGTCACCGATGTGTAGACACGACCAGTACCACTGAAAACAACACCAGTACCGTACCCGCCGTCACCGTAGCCGCCTGTGCCGTAACCGACAGGTGGTGTCGTTGATTGCTGGCCAATGTAGTAGTTTAGACGCGCCAAGCCGTCATTCATTTTAAAAATAATTGCATTTACCTTAGCAGTTCCAAAGACAGTTGCATTGCCTGGGTTTACTCCCTTGGCGTATTCGAAATACCCATTTGAAGAAAACGTTACGGTGTATGTGCCATTGTATCCACCTGGCGACATTCCCGCTATGACAACAGAAGTTCCCACGGGGACGACCGCATTGTTGTTCATAACAATTGTAACTGCACCCGCAGCCCAAGAGGCAGACAATATTTCAAATAAATTTGTTGGGGCGCTTGCCGCAGTAATTGTAAATGTGCTGGTGGAAAGCACTGATGTCACAATGTAGTTCCCGTACAGAATAACGTCACCGATGGTAACGTCACCAATGGCGGTGGCAACCAAGATTGGGAAAGTGGAACCAACGGAATACCCGTGGTCTTCCAAAGTCACAGTTATCGTTGGCGTTGACGGGTTGATTGTTGCTTTAAACGTAGCAACAGCGCCACCGCTTACCGATGACGCAATAAATGTGCCTGTAGACGCGCTGCCAAGGTTGGTTGCGGTAGAAAACGTAAATGTCCCAGATGAAGAGGTTAGGACTGTGTAAGGTCCGGCAAACGATCCGGCCCCAGAAAAAACAACCGTGGCCCCAACATTTACTGTAGTGTCTGTGGGATGCGTTACAGTGACCGTATAGGGTCCAACGCCAGTTGTGGCTATGGTTGTAACCAAGAACCTGTTAGTTGCAGGAGTTACCACCCCGATGATGTTTTTGGCAAGGATACTGTATGTGTTTGCCCCGTTTTGCTCGCATGTGTAGAAGCCAGACAGCACAAGACCACCAATACTGACTTGCGTTTGAATGTAGATTGAATCGTACGATGTAATGTTTGATCCAGTGTCGGTGATGACAACTTCATTGCTTCCAGCGGTAGTGGTAAAGCTAACTGGTATGTTTGCAGTGTAGTATTGCGGCGAAATGTTAATCGCCGTGTTTCCGCTTTCGCTGGCAAACAAGCCAGAGTCAGCGCCAATCCCCAAGTACTTGTGTGTGTTTGTGTCTGACCATGCGTGAAGCGCCCGAACAGTGTCCCATTGGATCGTTTGAATAAACTTTGTCCAGCCACCAAGTTTTTGCGGCAACGCCATACCTTGTTGGTCCGGCATAAAACGGATCAAGTTGGTTTCTGAGATGGCTGCTTCGTTCAGCGCCGGAGTGCGGTTCTGATCAACGCCGGGTATAAGCTTTAGGCTGGCGTGTGGCATGTATTAGCCTCGTGTTGGGCTGGCAACGGTTGCCGGAGATTGTGACGACCACGCTGCGGCTTCAAACTTCTTGCGGGCCTCTTCGACACCAGCCGATTGAAGCAGCAACTGATACTGGTTTTCGTAGCTCTGCGCCATCTGCGGATCGTCGCTTTCCTTGCCAAAGTTCCGCTGGTAGGCTGAAATGTAAACCATTGACACCATCATTAGCAGGTCGGGCAGATACTCGCTGATAAAGGTCGTAGGGACAGAGGCAGACAACGGCGCGGGGCGTGTTGTCCCCACCACTTCAACATAATAACTTTGAATTGGAACAGGCCCAACAAGGAACAGAGTATCGTTGAACGGCACGAAATACTTGGGAATGCCACGGTTAGCCACCAAAGACGACCCGTAGACAGCATCCAAAAATTCTTTGGTTGTTGGCAGCAAGGGAACGCGGGTACCAGTGTCTGGGTCGGTGGGCGTGGTTGCGTTCAAAATCAAGTTGATCTGTTCCCCGACCACAAAGGACGTTCCGTTGCCCAAGTCTTGCGAGAAAGACAGGTTTCGGTTGCCAACTGTCAACGCATATCCTGCGCCATGCAGCGATACGGATGTGAACAAAAGGTCAAGATCGCGGCAGATGCGAAGGTTGGCATAGTCGATCATCATGGGGAGAATGGCCACAAAATTTGGGTCATCCTCTGCCACGACCGCCATTTGCGCGACCTGGGTCTTGTATGTGGTGTAAGTTAAGCCAGCCATGCCGTCACCCCTGTGTCTGCGATGACCTTACATCATCCGAGCAGTTTAGCCAATGTCTTAGGTCAGTCGCCGCATCCAGCGTCAATCTGTTGGATTAGCAGCGCCCCAGTAACCAAGGAGCGTGGGCCACCATCCCCCGCTAGTGCCGCAGCATGAGATGTACGGCTCTGCGCCGTATTATTGCAAATGGCGCTATCGTTTGGCGCGGTCAAGCAGCCACTTAGCGGCAGCATCAGGATCAGGCTCTGGAATAACCGCATCAATCCTTTTGGATGTTTCGACATAGCGATTGTATTCCTCAATTTTTTCGGCCTTTTGTGCGGCAGCCCTACCGCCAAGCCATGCCGCCAAAAAAGTTAGCAGGGGCTTTAGAATGGCAGCAAGAAACTTGCTCATGCTTTTCTTTTTTCCCACACAGACCAAAGCGCAACAATAATTGTTACCGCACCACCGCCGAGCGTAGTGGCCGTTTCTGTATCGACGATCCCTTTGCCAACCAAGTAACCGCCAAGCGCAGATACAAGTGCGCGGGCTATCCCAGAAAACTCACTTACAGTCATTTCGCTGTCTCCTTTTTGAACCATTTCATAACGTTAAACCCAGGACAGGCTTTAGAAGCATACTCATTGTGGCCACTCACCTTTGTGACTTTGTAAGTATTGCACAGTTTTGCGATCAATGCACGAAGTGCCTTGTCCTGCTCTGGCGTGAAGTTATCAGAGAACTTGTCGGTGGCCGCAGAACCAAAACCGCCGAACAAGCTGACCCCAATGGTGCCCGTGTTGTGCCCCTGCGTGTGAGCGCCAACCTGATCAACAGGGCGACCAAGCGCAAGGGTGCCGTCACGGTCGATCAGGAAGTGATAGCCGATGTCCTTCCACCCACGGTCCCGCATATGCCACTGGCGTACCTCTGCCACCTTGTCACGGGTAGAATGGTCATCCATCCACTTGGGCTGTGTGGCCGTGCAGTGGACGATGATTTCGCTGATTGGCCTCACTTGATAAGCCTTTCCAGCAACCGCTCAATCTTGGCATCAAGGTTGTCTATGCGGATAATAACACGATTAATGTCCGCATGGACCTCCGATTTGGTGACGTATTCCTTAGCCATCTCTTCGCGGGTTCGGTTCAGCAAGATTTGCAACCGTTGGATTTCACCAAAGGAGTAACGCAGGATCGCCCCAAACAGGGTCAAGCCAGCGGTAAGAAGCATACTCCAGAGGTTTTCGGTTATCATTACCACGGCAATCCGTTAAGCGTGACGGGGTTCTTCTTGGCTTCGATCTGCTGTGCCAACGATGCCTCTGTCGCATCTTTGTCAACCGACCCCAAGACCCATGCCAGCACATCTGCCTCAGTTAATTGATTGTATGGAACAAAAGTTGGGGATGTTGGGTCAGGTGTAAACCCCATGCCGCCATCAAGGGCGGCAACATAGTCCCCATCAACAGCATCAACGCGCCAATGCACTACGATCACGCCGCCATCAAAAGCGTTGCGGTCCATTTGGCTGATGCTCCAAGTAATCGTCATTCTTCTGTTTCCTTACTTAGAGAGGCGGTTAGCATGTTTACGAAGGCATCACGGCCCACTTGAAGTTGGTCTAGGTTAAAGCGCGTTGACCCGATCTTGCGATCCAAGTCTGCGATGTGGTTGATCATAGCCTTTTGTTCGTCGGTCAGTTGATCCTCAGTGTAGTCTGTGCCGTTGATCGTGATGATCTGTGTTTTTTTCTCGCTCATCGTGATCTTCTTTCTGTGTGGAGGCGGTATTATGCCGACACCCCTTTGATGATGGTAAAGTTGACAATTGGGGTGTCAGACGCTGTGCCTGCTACCGATGCCATCGTGACGTTGAAGGACGTGGCAGCCACGATTGCGGTGACAAAAGCCACATAGGTGTTGGTTGCGCCACGGACAGTTACAACCACGGTGTCCGTGATGGCGATGGCAGTGTTTGGCACGGTGAACGAGAAGTATGAGTTGACCACAGCAACCGCAGTAAACAGCGTCACAGCGCCTGTGGTCTTTGCGCCAGTGGTGGGTGTGGTTGTCGTGCGGCTGGTCAACTGCGTGACAGCAACACCTGCGCCAGTGGCGTACCCGATGCCACCTGCACCAGTTGATAGGACGCTGGTTGTGGCTGTGACGGTTGTGAACGTGCCTACAGACGTCCAGCTTGGTGCAGCACCAGCGCCACCAGATACAAATGCTTGTCCAGCCGTGCCATAGGTAGCGCCACCTATGCCCCACTGCCCAGCAGAACCAATTTGGAAGCGTGTGGCGCTAGCTGTTTGGAGAGCAAGGGTCGTAACGGCATTTACAGTCAAACTAGTCGCCGACACATCAATGTTTCCAACAGTGGTTCCACTTTTGCGAAACTGTGCAATGCCGCCATCGCTGCCAGTTCGGTTAAGAATTAAGGCATTGTCGCTCGCTGACAAAATGTCAAAACTAGCGCCGTTGCGGTAGCACACGCCAGTGCCAGAAGTGTTGTCATATAGGGTTGTATCTGTGGTCTGATTTAGCAAAAAATTGCCAGCGGCGTCGATACGCATACGCTCTGCGGCTGCGGTGTGAAGAGTTACAATACCGCCAGTGCCAACCAGTTGACCAATCTGGAGGGTAGAGTTGTTTTCGGTTTGATATACTCGACCATTGTTTGCGATTGATACGTCAACAAAAAGACCTACGCTTGCATCGCCAATATTGTTGAGTCGAAAGTCACCACCCTCTACGCCTACGGCTTTTAAAATAAGAACGCCACTAGCGTTGACGGTTATACGTTCACTGCCGCTTGTGCTAATAGACACAGTATCTGATGCTATTGATCCAATCCCAGTGTAGGTAGCGGCGGCGGTTTCGTTTGCTAAAAACCGAATGCCACCATACATGCTTAACTTTGGATTTGATGCTGGAACACTGCCGCCAATCCCCACATTGCCAGCGGCGGTGATCCGCATACGCTCAGAGCCATTTGTTTCGATCAACAAAGGATAGGTAGATAGGCTGGAGATATAACTGGCGTCATCCGCATGGTAGACATACATGCCCGGATTGCCATCGTATCTCATAAAGTTAATGCCGCCAGCACGATCTGTTTGAGATGCGCTGTTGCCCTTCAACTCAAGCGTTGTAATGCCCGTTCCAAGGGATGTAGGCAAACTCGTCCCAATCCCCACGTTACCAGATGCGTCAACAATAAATGGGCTGCTATCAGGGCTTGCGCTGTCCTCAACCAAAAACGCATTGCCAGCGCCTGTCTGGGTGATCGTAAAGGCTGTGGTGGCAGAGTTGACAGTAACGCTGGATACGCCCGTGAGCGCAGCCGTGCCACCCGTGATCGCCACAGCGTTGGCGTTCTGCGTTGACATCGTGCCAAGGCCAGTGATGTCGGTGTTCGGAATGGTGGGCGACGCAGTGAATGGCGCGGTTCCGTTTCCCTGAACATAACCAGTCAGGGTCGTTGCGCCCGTGCCGCCCAAGGAAACGGGGATTGGCAACGTTGCAGGCGTACCGCCGCGCGTGGCCGCAATGATTTGATCTAAGCTGATCTTAACCGAGCTTCCGGCCTGCACACCTTCAAAAAGCTCTGCCCCAGACAATCCAATGACGGCGGGGAGATTTGGTATCTGTATGCTTGCCATTAGATTGGTCCTGTCTCTGGAACTGTTGCGCTACCATACGGCAAATTTCACGGAATTGAAACAGCGTCCTCATTAACCGATGCCGTCAACATGTTTACGAAGGCATCGCGGCCAATTTGAAGCTGGTCAAGGTTGAAGCGCGCTGACCCGATCTTGCGGTCCAAGTCTGCGATGTGGTTGATCATAGCCTTTTGTTCGTCGGTCAGTTGATCCTCAGTGTAGTCTGTGCCGTTGATCGTGATGATCTGTGTTTTTTTCTCGCTCATCGTGATCTCCTTTATACTGATGTGATGGTTTGCCAAGCGGAACCTGTGTTGACGCAGAGTTTTCCAAGCGTGGTATCAAAGACAACCAGCCCCGCCACGTTTGCAATAGCGTTCTTTTGGGTGGTCGTCATGTTCGGAAAGCGGACACCCCTGGTTGTGCTTTGGGCGTCAAGGATCGCGGCAGCGTTGGGCGAAGTCGTGCCAATCCCCACGTTGCCAGAGGAGTCGATACGCATACGCTCTGTGGCGCTTGTAGAAAAAATCATGTTTGTGGCTTCTTGGTTGTGCAGAACAGCGTCTTCTGCATCACCTATGCCAATCAGGAAACCATCTGTAATGGCTGTGCCAGTAGCCGAGTTTTGGAAGTTTGCGTAAACACCAACGGCTTGATTGTTGTAGGCCTTATAGGCAACCATGTCGGCTGTGGTAAACGTGTTTACTTGCGAGTGGACCTTTGCAAGCGGCGAACTCGTGCCAATCCCCACGTTGCCAGTGCTGTCGATAGTTAACCTTGTTTCAGCCGCTGTAGCATCAAATATGGAAAAGCCACTTTGAAGTAAACCATCTACGCCTGAAACTATATCATAAGTGCGACCACTTGTATTAACTATACGAACACGGGCTGAAGATTGGTCTGCGGTGGATACAGTTAATGTTTTTGCAGGACTACTCGTGCCAATCCCCACTTTGCCTGAACTATCCACACGCATACGTTCAGTGCCAGCCGTAGCCACAGCCACAGTATCCGCAGCGGGAAAGAATAGGCCAGCGTTGAGATCGCCCGTGTGGGCAATGGATGGTGCGGCTGCGGAGCCGTCTGCGAAGGATGCTTGGCCTGTAAATGTAGGAGAAGCTAGTGGTGCCTTACTAGCCTGAAGCGTGTTAATTTCATTTGCGTTGTCGTTCAGAACGGTCCGAATAGAGCCAAGTTGTTCGCCATTGTTGAATGTCTGCGCCATGGTTTATCCTATCATTCTGTCCAAAAAGCATCGTCGTCCCAAACGCCACTGTCGGCCCATGGGTTAGAAAGTGCATTGTAGAACCCAGCCTGCGGGACGCTCGTGTTGTCATACGGCAAGCCTGGGTCGTCGTTGCCCGGCGCATTTGGGTCAGTGCCTGGGAAGTTGTTCAAGCTGCCATTGGCAAAGCCCGTCTGCTGGGTCACACGGTTGTTGACGTTCTCAGTAATACGGAAATCCCCACCAGGTACGGGAATGCCAGTCCTAAAATCAACCGTATTGCCCTGCGTCATGCGGTAGTCTGTCTCCGCCTGAATGTAGTATTCGGGGCGGGCGTTCATAATCACTGGCGGATCGGCGGGCAGCACAATGGAACGAAGCTGCTGTTGGGGGTTATCCAAGCAAGGATCGCACACCAAAATGCGCTTGTTGACCAGCGCAGCACCAGCCCAGTCAAACTGCCACGACAGGTCCACATGGTTAAAGACCCCGCCACAACGATCACACACACCAGCGGCTTGCGGGTTTTTTGGGCTTATGCGGGCACGGCCAAGTTTTGATGCGTAGCTCATCGGAAGTAGCCACCGATCATTGGGCTGATGTAGGTGTTGACCACTTCCACATCTTGTTCTGCCGCGATGCTGTAGCTTTCGTCAGCCTGACCTTTTAGGTCTGGTGCCATCTGCGGTTGCCAGATACGGGCCAGACGATAAGCCAGACCATCCGCAAAAGCTTCCAGCCATCTGTAGGGAATTTCGACATTTTCGCCATTTTGCAGGTTGGAATCTTGGACCTGCCGAACCCGATAATACTTTAGGATCGTGGCCGAAGACCCATCAGGCACGGGCCACAGGGTCAGGGTGGGTGATACCAAGCGGTCAAACCAGTACGATGTAGGGAAGCCCTGCTGGTCCTTGTTGGGGTAGGAAGCGTATTCCGTGCGCGAGATCGGCATGATCACACGGTCAATGCTGCTGCTGGTGGTCGTGTAGGCATCCAGCACCATGATGGTGTTGCTGTCTACCGCATAGGTGGATGTGCCCTGCACCAGTGGCACGGTAACCAGATCAACGGCCCAGAGGTTGACCCCCATGTTTGACCACCGCGACAGCATCATGTTCGTCGCCATGCGGGCGCTTTCCATGTGTTCTTGGAGAACAGCCGCTGGCCTTACCCCGATGTTCTGATAGGCATACAGGACGATCTCGCCCAGTGCTGGGTTGAACGCATATGTGCCGCTGGTGGTCATCTCAACACTTCCATGCTCTCAAGGACAGGGCCTTGCGGGTGGGTTTGCCCTTTTCGTCCTTCATCGGACCTTCCATGCCACCCATCCTAGCACAGAATGATTTCTTACGGGCAGCGTCTTTTTCGGTTTTGGGTGACGGCGCTGGGGGCTTCAGGTTCATGCCCTGCGCTTTAGCAGAGGCGCGGCCAACAGCATTTAAGCCGCCCGCAGGATTTTTTCCTTCAGCCCTAGTCCAAGCAGGTGTCTTTGCCATTACCGAATGCCAGCTTGTACAACGTACGCTGTAACGGTTCCAGAGCCTGATGTGATGTTGATTGCCAAGGCGTGGTGCGGGACCGTGATGGAACCATTGGCCGCTGCCGTTTTGGCTGAGAAGCCAGCATCAACGGCCCAGACCGAAGGCGTCCCAGTGGACGGATCATCCATTGAAATTTCAATGTTGAAGGTTGCGGTGCCAGTTACGGTCGCAACAATGCCGACATTGAAGGGGTTCTGGAAGCTGTCAGACGCGATGACTGTGCTGCGACCAGTTCCTGTTTTAGAAATCGTGACGGGTGTCATCCTGCGTCTCCTGTGAGATGGAAGGGGCCGTTAGGCCCCCTCTATTACTTTACCTTGGCAGCGGCTGCCGACATCAAAGGCATACCATGAACGCCCTGACCACCAATGACATTCTTGCTGCCAGTGGTGACGTGGGCGCTGGTATCTTCCGTCTTAGAAGGTTTCCCCACTGAAACAGTGGTGTTGACCGTCATGGCGGGCGTTTTGTTACCTACACGCATCAGGCAAGATCATGCGCTTGGATGTAACGGACGGTCAGGCTGCCAACGCCAGTGCCAGTGTTAGCTGACAAAACAAAAACACGCTTGTCAGTGGTGCCCGTGTCATCCCAGTTGCCTGTGCGCGTTGCGTCAGTGCCAGGGGACAAACCAATCACACCAATAGTTCCGCCAGCAGCGGCAGAGACAAGTTCAGTTGCTGTCGCGCTTGTTCCAACACTGAAGGTTGTTGCAGCGCCGCTCCAAACCGTGGTGACGATCATCTGGATGTTTAGGATGTGGCTGTTGTCTGGCAGAACGATGGTTGTGCCAAGTGCAGTTGCGGTCAAAGCTTGGGTGATTGGATAGTGCTGCACCATGACAACCGAGCCAACGTTCTTGACGTTACTGCCAAGGGTGGTGCCGGAAGTGTTAATGATGTCGCCCGCGCGAATGGGGCCAGTAAATGTAGTCTTACCCATTTTGGGTTCCTTTGCACGATGAGGCCGCACTGTCTGTGCAAAGTCCGCTGGGCGCGGTCAGGGCGGCGATAAGACCCAGAAAGAAGAAAAGGGGGGCCTAAGCCCCCCCATTTAGTGATTTACGTGGGGGTCGATCCAAAGATGGAGCGCCAGTTGTAGTATGCAAAGGAGTAACGCTCATAACCCTTAACTAACAGGTTATCCGTAACAAAATCCACTTGCATATCCGTTTCAAACTTAACCCGCTCCATATAAGACAAACCATCTATGTTTGTCAAGAGGAACCAAGCCGATGCCGAAGTGAAAAAGTCGTTAACCATGTAACCCTCTGGCAGACCGCCAGCGGTGGACATGATCGCGTTCACATCGTTGTCAGCCGTGCCAGGGCGCAGTTCCGTCTTTGTCAGACGAATTGCCACTGGTTCCAGTTGCGGCGGAACAATCAACTTCCGGCCACGGGCGAAGACCTTCAGGCCTGCCTGATCTTTGAAATTGGTACGAATGGAGATCATGCCGTTCAGCAGGGTCGATTCGTTCAGTTCCACTTGGGTCGTGGGGGTGTTTGCAACCGTGCCACCGTCGATGGGGTGTGCGGTCGAGAGCAGTGCCACACCGTCACCACCGATTGACGAGTTGTAGGTCGTCGCGGTGTTAAAGATGTTTGCCGCGTAAATTTCCTTGGTCTGCTGGAAGCTTTCGATCAGACCGAGGTTTGACGGCTGGAACTGTGTTTTGTACAGGTTGTCGTCGATGGCTTTGCGGGTGATCGCGTAGCCC
>Ga0181348_1000236_pt1 | contig 22800 bp, 35 predicted proteins | sample Su13VDMM110DN_FD_130092 | JGI IMG/M metagenome (GOLD analysis project Ga0181348, IMG submission 130092) | Freshwater viral communities from Lake Michigan, USA - Su13.VD.MM110.D.N | ecosystem: Environmental > Aquatic > Freshwater > Lake | place: USA: Michigan | collected 2013-07-16
GAAATCCAGAGTATTTTGCAAAAATAGGGAAACATGGTAACGAAGGAGAAGTCTTTTTTAAAGGTAGTGGATATAAAGCAGATGTATTTATTCCTTCATATATTGAAAAGTATCTCACACCCAGCAATTAAAGCACCTTTATCGAATTAGCGATATTTATTAATATGATATTACATGCATATTTATTAAAAAAGAATTATTAAAAAGGCTATTATGATAAAACTAAAGAACCTAATGTCCGAATCAGATAATATTAGAACAACGGATTTTATATGGGGAGACATGCAGCGGCCTGCTAGCAGTATTTCTAGTTATGAAAAAGATCATGACAATCGCATGAAATCTATTATGAAAACAATATCAATACATTTCTCGGAAGTTTCATTAGATAATATACTCATATTCACTGCTGATACAACACATGAATATAATAAAGTAGCTGCGGCTGCAAAGAAATCTGGCCAACTAGGTGTTTGGACACCGGATAAAAAAACCTTTTTGTTTGTAGCAGCATGAATATAGGACAGATGACTATTAGTGAAGCATATAAACATCTACAACCAATTGCAAATGCTTATGGTTTAAGGCTCAACCGCGCAAAGGAATTCAAATTTGCTAGACTCATACTAGTTAATCTATATAACAGAGAATTAATCGAGTAATATTAATGCAGTACTGCATATTTATTCTAAAATAAGATAAAAATAAAGAGATACCAATGAAAAAATCAGACATAACACGAATCATAAAAGAGGAAATTGTCGCAATATTACGTAATAATCTTAATGAAGATTTTGCAGATCCAATTGCACGTGAAATTCATAAGAAGCTCGGTGCAAGATCGAGTGATCAACAAAAACTATTCAATGCAATTGCAAAAAAATATGATATTGCATGGGATAAGGTACCAGCTGGATCATTCCAAGACATTACAGGTGATTCGACATCCGCTAAAACCGGTTTAGTATTTTACATGTCAGACCGACGTCAAAAAGTCGGTGACAGTTGGAATCAGTCAATTGATCCAGGTTTATTGGCAGTGACATTGGATGGTAAAACATTGTATTACGGGCCGTCGAGTAATCGCGGTTATGGTGCGGCTCCTGCAGATTCTTTTCGAGGAAACAAACAGCGATACAAAACAAGTTACGCACAAGGAGTAACAGCTGATAAATCTAGCGGCACAGGAGTGCCACTTGGCCAAGGTGTTCGTGGCACATTGCAATTTAAAAAATTAACTGATTTAGCTGATAAAATGTATCGTTTTGATTTGGAATCATATCGCGGTGGAACAACTGCAATGAAAGCCCAACGTGTAGAATTGAAGGCCGGAACAAAAATTTATCATGATGCAAAAGCATATAGACAAGCTAACATCAACCGATATAACACAATATTGTCAACACGTGTAACCAGTAAAGATTCAGTTGATGCACTTGTTAAAGATGGAATGCAAATCATTAATGATGCCATCATTAAATCAATGGAACTTATACGTATGTCTAAATTTGGAGAGCCAATGGCTGTTGTCAATGATAAAGATATTAAAATGTCCGATCTTGCATATGTGATGAACAAAATATTTCAAGCATATGAGCAATACATATATGCAATGAATAACGCTGCTGAAGCGGTTAAAAGATATGGTGACAATGCTGATAATTATGAGAACCGTCGCATGCGTGAAATGGCGTTATCAATTAAAAAAATTGTGACATCATTAAAAGCTGGTAAAGTGTAATGAAAAAATTAAGCTTACGACTTGCGATTCATGCAATCATTAAAGAAGAAGTTAACGCTATAATGAAGGAATCTTCAGTTAAATGGAAGCCTTCTCAAAATTCAAATGCTGAAGGATGGACTGGAAAATCTTTCCCTCATGGATCGAAAGGTGATCAAATACTATCTCGAGTAGAATTCATTGCCAAATGGTCTACTAGAATAGAATCTTGGATCGGAGTTATTCCAAATTTGGATGCAGTTAAAGAATTCTTTCCTAATCGCTCCATGGATTTCAACTTCAAAGCATCTGATGGTAATGTATATAGAATATATTCTCCAGGAGAACGCCCTAGATCTAAAGAATATCACATACAAAAACTAAAAAAAGCTTAACTTTTCTGAAACAAAGCTGGCAAAAGATTTGGTACTTTGAAAATTTTTTCTTATCTTTAAGTATAAATAAAAAATAAGAAATATGTCAAAATTTACAAGAAATTCAGGTATCGTCCGCCAAGATGCGGTAATTGGATTATTCCAAAAATCACGATTATCAAAAATTGAAAACACCACCGTTGCACGTTGTTTAGAATTGGGCCGCATTCAAGCAGAATACCGGGCAAAAATGGCTGCTAAACAAACCACAAAAATTATCAAGTAATGAGTAAGACTCGAAAATTAAAAGTCGGTGATCAAGTTTTGTGCCGGTTTCTAGGAGCCAAACATCATGGTACTGTGATTGAAATCACTGAACCCGGTAGATATAAGGTGAAATGTGATGATGGTATGATATTGCCTAAGTCAGAATGGTACAATTCATCTGATATAAAACATGCCGCAAAACCATGGCATATACATGAATATCTTGGTTCTAACACAGGTTCGAATACAATAGTAGAATCAGATTCATTACCTAACACTTTGGATAAAAATGAGCTCAAGAAAACAATTGAAAAGCAGAAAGCTTTCATACGCGGAGATCACACCAAAAAAATGTGATCCATTTCAGTACCAACATCGGTATCAATGTTATTACAGTAACAAACATGGTAATGGAAATGTGGAATACATAATGCATTGTGATCACTCAGATCCTAGATCTAGCAGTGCACGAGCTGAATTGAAACAGCGATTGGCATGGACATATGCCGGATGTATATTAGATTCATACCATGTAATAGGTAGTAAAAAGGTGGATGGTAGATATTTATATGAAAATAAAAGGAGTGAACATGAAGTTAACTAAAGAACAAGTATTGGGTATTATAAGACATACATTAACATTTGTTGGCGGTATTGTAGTGGCAAGAGGTCTTGTTGATGAAACACTTGTAACAGAGTGTATTGGTGGAATATTGACACTTACCGGTGCAATTTGGTCAATCGTTTCAAAAAATGCAGCGGCTTGAAAACATTAATACAGGCGAAGTATTATTTGGCACGGAACTAGAATTCTTTGTTGATGATGATACACTGATCGGTGAAGTATATCTGGATGGAAATTTGATCTTCCAGGCAGTTGACACCGTTGATGAGGATCATTTGGAGCTAGAATTTTGTAAAGAATATATCATCGATGATGATGATATTGAAGATGAGGATGAAGATCCTTATGAATTTAACGAATAGAATTAACTTAAAAAGGAAGGTGTTATGACATCACAAGAATTATTTACACAATTGAAAGAACAATGGACAGAATTTTCAGATAATCATGAAAAGTTTATTGATAAAGGTAACCGAGCCGCTGCTACAAGAGCACGCAAGGCTATTGGTGATCTAAAAAAATTAGTGACTGAATATAGAAAACAATCAGTTACTGAATCAAAGAAGGCGTAACCCATGGAAAAAAGAGATCTCCGAAATAGACTAACTGACATCATTAATGAAGAAGTGAAGACTGTATTAGCTGAACGTTCATACAAATACGGAGGTCTCTTGGACCCAGACAATTTTGATCCTATAGACCCAGAAATACATATTGTAGGTTTCGGTACAATGACGCGAGCCGCATTACGTAGAGAAATTGCAAACCGATTAGTAGGTGCATCAAAAACTGCAACATCCGCAGCCGGCGGCGGCCCCGGATCATTTCGTAAATTTCAGCAATTATCTACTGATCTCAGTGATAAGGGCGTATTAGGAATAATGATTCAGGCAGAACTAGAAGTTGCAAATGAATTAGAAAATAGACGCACTAAAGGCGGTCGTCGTGCAACACCAATACCAAAACAATTTTAAAAAAAGTTACTAAAAGATTTGGTTCTTTGATCAAAAGTTTATATATTTAGATATGTTTAATTAAAACCAAAAAAAAAAATGAGTTATTATATTGCAAAAGTTAAAGTAGCAACCGATACACCAAAAGGTGTGAAAAAAGTAACCGAGACATATCTCGTTAATGCAGCAACCGTGACCCATGCGGAAGCTTTAATTCATAAAGATTTCCAAGATTCTGGAGTAGATTTTGAAGTGAAATCAGTGACATCAAGCCAAATTTGTAAAACTATCAATCCATTAAATAATTAATAATGATATATAACATTGGTGACCACGTTGTGGTCCGTATAGAAGATGTATTGCAAGTAGCAATTGTTACTAATATCCATAGAAAAAAGAATGCCATTACTGGATATGATGTACGATCGGAGAAAGGTAGCGGTTATTGTGTAGTATCAGTTGATAACTCAAAAGTTCCTTATTCAATTGATTCATCATTAACAGAGGTATGGCTACATAATACTACAATACCAAGTAAACTTTCATATAATAGACATATTGGTCATACACGTGCCAATTATAGTGAGTTTGTTCGACCACTAGATCCTGTACAACATTTTGAAAAACATGGTGATTTTACATTTCCTGTAATTGGTGAACGGTCATGGTAAAATTAGCTAATATAAATCGTGAAGAAAAACGAGTACTTAAGGAATATCCAAATGCAAAATGTGTCATGGATGATCAAGGCTACTTTATTGTTACTGTAAACGATGTTGTGTTAGGTGAAGAGTATTACTTGCCGCCAGCAATAGAATCAATTATAGCATGGTCAAATGCAGCGTTAGCATGTAAAACAACTCAGAATTTTAATCGTACACATCCACTTCGAATGGACTTGACAAACATCGAAGAAAAATTGTTACGAATGGAGAAACGTAAAAAAAGAAGTAAACAATGAGCATAATAAACACTGTAAATAGACTTAGACGTACATTAGGACTTAACGATTTTGCGCCTAAATACACTACATCAGAAGAAGATCCAACTGAGGTTGAATTGAAATCAGCATTTCCTGCAAATGTAGAAGGATCTGAAAAATTAATTGACACAGCAGATTCAGAAGAAATTATCATTGAAAATATTCCAGAGGACATGCAGGTTCTAGAAATTGAACCAACAGAAGATGAGATGGCTAAAATGAATGATGCATATGATGAAAGTTATTTGCAATATTCACCTGAAGTTGTAGGTTTTGATAGTCGTGAACAACAATGGAATACATATCGTAACGTCATGACATATATTGATCCGGAAGATAGTTTATTAGATTTTGGTTGTGGTCGAGGCGATTTCATACCATTCTTCATGTCCGAGTATAATCAAACACCAGATTATATTGGAGTCGATTTAAACAACCGTTTAATTAATTCTGGCAAAGCATTGTATCCGGAGGCAAATTTAATACTATCAGATTGGAATGCAATTGGCGATGATATTTCAGGCCAATGGGTAATCAATATTGGATCAAGTAATTTGAGATATGATGCTGACACGGTACAATCTAACAAGGAGTATACAGAAAATACCATACGTAAAATGTATCAGCATTGCACTAAAGGATTAGTCATTGTATTGGCATCATGCCTATCAGATACAGATCCCGGAGGTCTTATTGATCATGATCCAGGTGAAATTTTCAATTGGGCCCAGAAAGAGTTTAATAACGTTGCACTTGACCATACATCAAGTAAAGACGTATTTTGTTTAATTATATATAAGTAAGAGTATTATGAGTATCAACAATAGATTTGGTATTGACGAAGACCGCGTTAAACGTTATGGTAAAAATTATAGCAGTATTGATTTTGATCTGCTAGACAATTTAAATGCCGATGATTATTATACTAAAGGTGATTATGTCACTGTAGGTAAATTTGTTATTGGTGACCGGTATTTTCCAGTAACTATTAAAGAATTAGAGAAAATTGAACAAACTGCTAAAGCAGCACAACAAGCATTACGCCAGGCATACCGCTTAGGTTTAATGAGATGATATGGGGTTTCATAAACGCTATATATCAAATAAATTAGTTAGATATTGTTATAGTTCAGATGGCGTTGACTCATTAAAATTATTGTTAACCGCTGATGCGTTTACGTTTGAAATTGGAATTGCATCGACGTTTTTACGAATTGCAAACAATGCACAATGTTGTTGGATAAAGATCGAAAAATTAATTTATACAGATATTTATAACAAAGGAATGGATATGCTAACTCATGAGCAGGAACAAAATATATCTGCCATTTTATCAGATAGCCAGTACTCTAGAGACCAAAAACTAATAGAGATAAAATCATATCTGTCTAAGTTTAAAACTGAACTTGATGCAAACGGAATTGAGTATACATTTTTTGCATCACAAATTTTAAGAGAGTATTATGAAAAATTTAATAGACCTCGACATACTAGATGATGAATATAATTTTTTCTGCATACTTGCTGATGATGAAAAAATTAAATTCTTATTTGATGCATTGACAATTGGTGTAAGTGATTCAATGCTAAACCAGTTATATAAACTTAAACAGGATACCCCTTCACCTATATCATATTCAAGTGAAGATCTTAATGTCGGACCACATCGATTATGTATTTGTATAATAGATAATGTCATGACATTGAACTCGGATAGTTTACGAGTTATACGTACATTTGTACGAAAATTCTTTCGCGATGGATTCATATTAGTTCGTACGAATAGAATTAAAAAAGAAAAAGAATTTGATGTTTACAAATATTTTAAGGCCTTTAACATTTACAGGACCAGTATACCTATTTGTGAAAATTGATGTATATAAATGTAATTGATTGCACTGCGAGTTTTCATTACAAATTAATTATTTTAGGAGATTAACATGAAACAGTTAACAACATTTAAGTCCCCCAGTACGTCAACGTTTGACATACTATTTAAAAATTTCTTTGAGTCTGAAGTAGACTTTGCACCATTCAACCAAATTCGGTTTAACTATCCAGTTGATATTTATACAACTGAGAATGGCATGAACATCGACGTTGCTTGTGTAGGTGTTGATAAAAAAGATTTGGACATTAAAATTGAAGGTGACATCTTACGAGTGGAATATAAAAAAGAAACTTCTGAAGATGACCAAAAGATTGATTACGTCCAAAAAGGCATTGCACGTCGTGCATTTAATATGGGCTGGAGAATTAGCCGTCGGTATGATTTAGGTAAATTAGATGCCAAATTAGAAAACGGTTTATTACAATTACATATGCCAGTAACAGCCGAAAATAAAACAAAAAAAGTTACAATTAAGTAATAAGTTATAAAAAACTCGCAGTTGATCAATCATGAACTTTAATCGTCAAGTCATTAATTTCAATGGCAATCTTCTTATTATCAAACGTCGCATACGTGAAACTCATATACGACCGGATTACGACCTAGAAATCTTAAAACAATGGGCAGGAGCTGATATGGCACTTCGTAAAGAAGGATTTCTATATCTTTGTGAAACAATACAAGATGCAAAAATAATTGAAACTTTTCCTGAAAAAGATTAGGATTGTGTTGGTATTTTACTTATCTTTATCATATAAAAAATAAAATATGTATGAATGAAAATGTACGTTTAGGTTATGCATGTATGAACATGACATTAACTAATCGACCACGTAAATTAGGCGGACCAATTACAACCTCCAGAACTTTACGTAAAGATACTTGGCAACCAAATTGGAATTTATCACTTGTCGGCCAAAAAGCCTTGGACAATGCTACTGACTTAATTCATTATCTGAAATGGAATGAAGAGCATAAGATACGATTGTTTCGTATTGGTTCCGAATTATTTCCATGGCATGATCATTATGAACTACATGACTTGCCTCAGTACGATGATATATCTGCTAAACTGTTTGAATGTGGTGAATATGCTCGAGCCCATGGGCATCGATTAACTACACATCCTGGGCCATTTCATGTGTTAGGTTCGCCTAAAAATGAAGTTGTTGAGCGAACAATAATTAGTTTAGAGCGGCATTCAGAATTGTTTGATCTCATGGGATATGCACCGTCATATGAAAATAAAATTAACATTCATGTTGGTGGATGTTATGGGGATCATTCTACTACTGCTCGACGTTGGTTACAAAACTATTATAGATTATCAGACCGGTGCCGAGCTCGGTTAGTACTTGAAAATGATGACAAAGCATCCATGTACTCTGTACGTAAATTGTATGATCTATTTTATACACCTGCTCAAATTCCTATTACATTTGACTATCATCATCATATATTTCATCCAGATGAACTTTCTCAATTTGAGGCATTGGACATGGCCAGTTATACTTGGCCGGATGATATCCGTCAGTGTTGCCATTATTCCGAAGGCCGTATTGTAGAACAACGTTTCATGTTAGAAGATGTGATGCAACGTAATAATATAACATATGATGACCTAGATCGTTGGCCGACATTGAATGCAATTTATCGTGATATTGTTAAGACTAGACCCCAGGCCCATTCTGATTATATTCAAGATGAAATCAATACTTATGGTAAATCGTTAGACATTGTAGTAGAGGCTAAGGCTAAAGAATTAGCTGTTTTACAATATCTCGATATTTATGTATATAATAATAAAAACAAAAAGGTTTTAATATGAAAGATAAAGACAATGTGATCCGAGTGCTAGATGATGCAGACAACATGTTATTAATTTTAATTGGTATGGCACAAAAAAAATCAATTGATACAAATGAGGCAGTACGACGTTTAATAGAAATTCGGCGTAAAGTTCAATTCGTAACCGACAGAGTTACCATTAGCTAATATGAAACGCATTTTTCCATATTTAGTTGCTATTGCTGCGTTGACATTAGCAGGAACATCGGCATATTACTCGATATATGGATTATCAAAATTCTATGCCGGGGCAGCTAATGCTGTCATCATTATGGGTATTGCAATTGAAGCTTCCAAGATAATTGCCACATCAATACTACATCAATATCATAAAGTCTTGAATTGGCCAATTAAAATCTATCTAACTTTGGCTATTATACTATCAATGATAATCACTAGTGCTGGTATATATGGATTTCTAACAAATGCATATCAGCAGACTGCAACTAAGGTTGAATTGCTAGATGGCGAGGTTGGCATCATTGAAAACAAGAAAACATATTTTCAAAATAACATTGATCGAACTCAAAGTTTAATCAATAACAAAAATGCTCGAATAAATACTTTATCTACAGTGAGATCACAACAAGAAAGTCGTTTGCAAAGTTTATATGATTCCAAATCAACTGCTGCTGCCAAAAGAACAGAATCACAAATTAAAAATGCCGATATGCAAATTGAAGAATTAGGTACTGCAATAGATGCATTAAATTTAAATATCACATCATTAAATGATAGTATCGCAGTATTAGACAATGATATATTATTAAAAAACAATAATTCAGATGTGGCAGGCGAAGTAGGACCATTAAGATTTATTTCTAAATTGATAAATGTACCAATGAATTCAGTAGTCAATTGGTTTACTATTTTACTTATAATGATATTTGATCCATTAGCAATTGCATTAATTATTGTATTTAACCGTATAACAAATCTTGCAGCTAACAATCTACAGAATACACTGCCCCCAAATGAGCCTGATGAACCATTGATGACAAATTCAAAAACTAATGAGCCAGTTTTAAAGATTATTAAATTAGATGATAAACTGGAAACGTCTGAAGATATTTACAATGAACATCAAATCAAAAAAAAAAGTAAGAATCCCGGCAAGCCGGTTTATTGGTAATATTAATTTTAAGTTATGATTTTTAAAACAAAAACTGTTAATGGTAAACGATATATGATATGCAGGTGCTCCAGCGCATTTGATAAATACTATACCGGACGAATATGCGACAATTGGTGTCAGGTAGGATCGACTGCAACAGCTGTATTATGTTACAAATGCGCATTGCATTCAACTGATCCACCAGAATATCATTCCGGGTATAAAACTAAAGGATATCCCCGCGGCTGGCAGTTTATGAAACAATTTGTATATACTGATGGTACAGTATATTTCAAAGGTGTTGTACAACCAGATCTGAAAGGCACGTTGCCCGTATCAGATTTTAGTGACAAAATACAAAAGCCAAAATTAACTAAACGTGAAAAAGAGGAATTGTCCGACCAGCTATTTCAACAACTAGCATTTGTACGAGGTGAATTGAGCAACTCAGTTCTTAAAAAAGATATCAACTCTAACACCTCTCAGTTAAAGAAACTTGAACGTCAAATAAAAAAGCTCAATTAAAATTTGGACTTTAGCAAAATATTTTATATAATTAATGTATGAGTTTATATAACGAAACACCTAACAATATCAAACCGGTTGTACCGGAAAGAGATGATTCAACATTGTACGCGACGGTTGCTGAACAATTATCGACGTTAATGGACTTTGATGATTCTGTAATCTACATGTCCAATGAGATTAATGAGTCAACATTAGTTGATTTGATGATACGTATTAGAGCAATATTAAAAAGTCGATCAATTGAAAATGCTGATGATCCCATCAATATAATTATTAATTCACCGGGCGGTAATTTTTTCGAAATGATGGCCATTATAGATTATTTAGATTCATTGTCAGTTAAAGTCAATACAATTTGTAGAGGCCAAGCGTTGTCCGCAGCTGCCATCATATTGGCATGTGGCACCGGATCACGTACCATGAGCAAACGGTCAGTGGTAATGTTTCATCAATCATCGAGTTTTTTAGATGGCAAGATAAGTGACTTGTCATCATATTTAGAATACATAAAACACTTGGAAACAACTGTATACAATATACTGGCAGACCGTACAAAAAAAGATACGGCATGGTGGAAAGAACAAATGAAAAATGATTTGTTTTTAACATCTGAACAGTTATTAGAATACGGAGTTATTGATGCAATAATTTAAATAATATGAGCATAACAGCAGAACAAATTGTAGAAAATTGGAAAGAATTCGTAGTAGTAATCGAATCACATTTCCCAGAGGAACGTGCTAAAAAGATTTTAGCAATGTATGATGATCTAGGAGACCGTGTTAACACAGCACCGGCATCATCAGTTGATCATTATCATAACGCCTTCATAGGCGGTTATATTGACCATGTACTACGAGTTACACATTGTGCAAAACAAGTATACCAGTTATGGAAAACAAATGGAGCTGACATGTCAGGATATACCGAAGAAGAACTGATGTTTGTTGCAATACATCATGATCTAGGTAAGTTAGGGTTTCCAGGCAAAGACGGTGAAATCTATATTGCAAATGATTCTGATTGGCATATTAAAAATCAAGGCAAAATATTTAAACATAATGAAAACAATCCTTTTGCATTGGTCAATGACATGTCAATTTGGTTGTTACAACATTATGGCATTACAATTTCATTTAATGAAATGTTAGGTATTAGATGTACTGATGGCCTATATGACGAAGCTACTAAACCTTATTTCATTTCGCGAAGTAAAGATTCCAAATTACGTACTAATTTGCCGTATATTATGCACCAAGCAGATTTAATGGCTGCTAGGATTGAATTTGAAATGTGGAGAAATGATGTTAAGTCGCTGACATCTAAACCAAAATCATCAACACAGAAAAAAATGATAAGTACATCATCACAAGCGATAGACACTAATCGATTATTTAAAGATTTATTTGGAGCATAACATGATTATAACAATAACAATTTTATCAGTATTATTAGTAATTTCATTATTTGTAATTTTCAATTTAGTACGTACAGTAGAGACATTGGAAACGTATGTCGGAGAATTAGAAACATCAAATCAAAGCTATGATACGTTTTTATCAGAAATAAAAACAATTATAGGTAATGCATATTCTTACATACGAAACATAGATCGTTTAGGATCATTTGAATCGGATGATGAAACGGGAGCTGTATTTAAAGAAATTAAAAACATTGTAGACATGTTAAACAAAGGAATTTAATGTCACCAGTAAAAAAGTTTTATGAATGGTATGATTTGGAAACAGCGGTTGATCATACAACCAAACGAAGAGGTCGTAAGCCAAATGATCGTCAATACTTCACATACATAACAGAACAGGCAATAATAGCTTACAACAAAGAGGATAATCAAAATTATCGTGATAAAATTTACAGAGAACATATCAATTATCCATTTAATAAACTAGTCGAAAACATTTATCACACATTTAAATTTAGTTATTTTGATGTGCCATACGAAGATATCAAATGCGAAGTGGTAGCATTTCTTAATGAAAAAATTGACAGATTTACCGAAGGCAAAGGAAAAGCATTTTCATATTTTTCAATCATTGCTAAAAATTATCTCATCATACAAAATAACACAAACTATGCCAAATTAAAACGTCGGGCGGCACCAATAGAAATTGATGAAGCACGTGATTTGATGAATGAAATGAGTATGAACAATTATCAGGAATCATTACGAGATTTTGTAAAACAGTGGTGTGACTGGTATGATTTAAATCTTAATCGTGTGTTCACAAATAAACGTGATATACTGGTTGCGGACACAATAATTGAGTTGTTTCGTACGGTTGATTCAATTGAAAATTTCAATAAAAAGGCAATCTATATTCTTATTCGTGAACGTACCAATCTTAAAACTCAGAACATAACCAGAGTATTAAATGTAATGCGTTCAGATTTTGCACGTATGTACATACAATATTCTGAAACCGGGCATATAATCTACTAAAATGTAGTCCTAGGATATTTATTAATAAATATAAAAGGTTACCATGAATAACGAATTTGAACTATTTAAAGGTACGACGTTTTCGGATTTGATGCGTGATGTATATCATAATTCAAAAAAGAAATCACGACAAATTGACACCTTGATACAGGAGTTACAACCATTAGTAAAGAACATTGGTGACGCCACTGTCATTGTACCTCTAATCAAAGATTATTTAGATGTATCAGTTAAAAATGATGATGCTCTTGTAAAGTTAGCAGCCATTGTTCAGCGATTAGTGTCTGTCTCGAGTAAAGATGAAGATGGAAATGAATTTGGTATTTCTGATGATGAGCGCCGGCGCTTGTTAGATGAAGCTGAATTAGAAATCAAGGCAATACAAATAAATGCTGCGACACCAATTGCCCAAGAAAATAAAAAAGGATTAGATGGCACAGATATTCGTAGCTGAAGTAATAGATGATGGACCGGCATATGGTACAGATTTGCAAGGTCGATTAAATTCGATTGCATCAACATTTACTGGAAATGGAACTCCTCCGGTTGGTACTATTGAATGGAGATCTGGTGGAGGTTCGGCTGAAGGTGCTGTTACTGGATTTTCAGCTCCTCTATTTCCATACTTACAGCAAATACCATTGGTAGGAGAATTTGTATTATGCATCGGTGTACCAATGCCAACCGGTGATGGCCCAACATCCGCGCAGGCCTATTTTTATCTAGGTCCTGTCATGATTGACGGAAGTCGAAATCGTAATATAGCCGGCGGTGTTTTTCAAAGAGGCGCCACTCCAATACCATTTGTACCTTCACCAGTTCCACCAATATTTCCATACAAGGCAATTCCAAAATTAGCTCCATTGGTAGGTGATACTATCATTGAGGATCGGCATGGTTCTTCCATACGAATGTCAGCAACTCAGATGGCAACGGCATATCTGACGAGTGGTGTGTCAAAACAAAATGCTTTTCCATGGACCCTACCGGGTATACCACCGAATCCAATGTCCCCACCATTTGTTGTTCCAAAAACAGCTGGTAATCCATTAATGGTGGTATCAGTTGGTAATCTAGGAAAACCAGGTGTTGCAGCATTTCAGAAGGCAGCCGGGTCGCCAGCCACATTGATTGAATCAATCGGATTGGATACTTCCACCATGTATTTAACATCTGATCAGAACTTAAATTATTTCATCCCCTTTCCAAAAATTGCAAAGCCTACAACAATTTTTTCAGTAGACAATATCATTGAGTTGAAGTTTCGAAATAGTTTTACTCCAACTCGAGTAGATACTAGACCGAACGACGGTACGGTACAATCCGGTCCTAAAAACACTGTGAATGGAAAAGTCATTGGTGATGCAGTAGATGAAACTGTTCCATTGGTAAAAAATCCACATGGGAATAAGAAGTTTGTATCCGGGCCTGCATATCCATTGCCTACTTCAGCAATCGGAGCTGCAGCTAGCAGTCAAATTTTCATGAGATCACATCGCATTGTGCTGGATGCAGCATTGGACAGTGTATTAATATCAGCTGATCGCGATGTAAAATTTTCTACGGCCAATTGGAGAATGGAAGTTGATTCCACCATGACATTGCTGAATGAAATGTTCAATCAGATGATTTTGTTGTCAATGCATTGTCAAGAACTTACTGATATAGTGTCAGAACATATGAAGATAACTACAGAAATGCAGTTTCCTACAGGTGTTGGACCAACAGGTCCAACCTTGGAATTCTACAGGAAGCAGATAGACACACTGAGGTCTGAATTAGGTGCTCATTCTGCAACAGCAAAAGCGCCGTTACCAGACCCCGGGTATCAGGAAAAAACCACATACACGCGATTTCGAGAAAGGCAGGAACATCTGAGGACACTGTACAGAGAGTTTTCAATACAACGCCGGTCCATGAAAGACAAACAAGAAAAAGAAAAACAAAAGAAGGGTTAAGGAATCATAATGCCAATTAATCCAGGTTCAATATATCCAAATTTTGAAAAGTTCTGTGGAGAAGGCAACAAGGTGCCTAACCAAAAACTGATTACGAACACTGTGGAATTGGCGAGTATTCCAAAAGCAAAAGATGAACCAATATTATCATCAGACACATTGACTGATTATTTTCTATCTGCTACACAATGTTATGATGGACACCAGGAGAATCAACGAGCATCCAATCTCCCTTCAGAGATGACCAAAGCCATATGGAAGGTCATTGCCTTTAACATTGCAAAACATTTTCATGATTCACGTAATGGTCCTGGGTCAACTGATGGATGCACTCCAAAGGACGTGCCTGGCGGCGCAGCATTTTCTGGTGGACCTGTAGGAGGATTGCTAGCAAGCCCCGGATTTCCTGCTCAGTTGGCCCCTAAGGTGCTAAGCAGGGGAGATGGCGGATTCCCAGGCCGAGCAAAGGCGTCTATAGTTGCAAAGAAAATGGAGGCAATACAAAATGCTGTATATGCATGGCTTGAACAGAACTATGCATATGCAATTGAAGAAGGTAAAAATAAGAATGCTACTGCCAAAACTTTAAGTGAAATAAGTGGACTTCCCAAGAATGATGCAGAAGTGGATGCAGTTGAAACGGCATTCAATACTTACTTTGACGAAGCTACTTTTTCAGCTAAACCAGGACTACCATTGCCACCTGCATTGGTACCAAAAGATAAGACCATGGAATATTTTCCGGATATGGCACCTCATAAAGACACTGATGACAATTCAGGACCTGATATTGATGGCGTTAAAAAAGGTTCAGCAGGTTTTTGCATGGGTCCATTTTATCGTGTAGTGACATTGGAATCAGAAGGCACAGGCAATAAATGCAAAGTTAAAAATGGTGCCACTGATCAGAAATCGCCAAAATTCAAAACAATGCAAGCTCCTATAGATGATCAGGAATTTTTCGTTGATGATGAAGCAGGAAATAAAGAAAGTGGAAGATTGAGGCAGTTCCTAGGAGAACCAGCATATAGTACTTTTGTGAAAGGTCGTAGCAAAACGTTTCCAGATGGCCCCTCCGGATTGCCAGTCAATGGAGGTAAAGAGATCACAGTTGATTACATTGATGCAGATGATAAGACACAGACTATTTTCACCCGCGTTAAAGGGTTACCTACAAATGGGTTATTTGCAACACTTGGAGCCGCAGCCAACAATGCCAACTACAACAACGTTATGACTGAAGATCAAAAGATTGCCATGGGATATGGACAGCCATCATTGGACACCGGTGTGACAATAAAAGATTGGGTAACAAACGCCGCCGGCAACAACGTGTTAGGCAAAATTGATGGTGAATCAAAAAACATGATTTGGAGCGGCAACAGAAATCAGGGCGCTGCAAAATATAATAAAGGTCAACTTGAACAGCCAGTGGAATCATATATGAGCATTGCGCGAATTGCTTCAACTGCAGCTGCGCCTGACACCGGTGAAACAGGCCTTAGCAATTCAGATCCTCGTACCTGGGGTCCATGGCTGGAATATGCCGATGAATCAGATAAAACGCGACGTTTCAAACATTTGGTACCAAATGCTTCAGCGCTTGCATCAGCAATTCTGGCGGGAACAGATGCAACACAGAATGATGTACCGGGTGTGGCTCTCAATGGTGCTCCATGTTTACCACAACTGAACAAGGCATATTGGGGATTTCGTTTACGTGAAGTATTTGATGAGGCAAAGGGCGAACCAGCTAGCCAAGCAATATCAGCTGGTAATTCCGCAATGCCATATTCTGCTGGCATCATAGTAAAGAACGTCATTGGAATTGCAGGACCGGTACCGCCGTTGAAGATTACTGCAAACAACAATGCATGCGAATTCCAATGGACAAACAAACATGTACTAGTTGAGCTTAAGTCCAACCCAAAGTCCAACCCAAGAACGGTCGGTCATGAATTTGCGCGCAGAGATAATAATAATACTGCTAATCATAAATATTATCATACAATAGCCACACATTTCATGGATACAACCAATGGTGTAGCTAAAACGGTTGATGAGTTAGTCAAAGGTAATGCAAAAGGTGGTATGACATATGTTGATGTGACAAAACAAATCTTGTTTCCGTACACACCTCCACCACTGAAACCATTCATGCCGAATTCAGAGGAATTTAAATGGTGATATCAATTTAAACTCTAATTTAACTGTATTCCATATTTATATAAAATGGAAAATTATGGACACCAAATCATTTACATCATTACTTCGTAAGATCATAAGAGAAGAAGTTAGGTCCGCTGTTCGTGAAGAAATGACAACATTATTAAATGAACGCAAAACCAATCATAAGCATGCTATGCAACATGGATCACATTTGCATAAGATAGTTGAAAAACCGCGACATGCCAATACATTTGCAGCAACACCAATGCAACCGACAAGACAGACACAATTTGTTAAAGATCCTACATTGAATGATCTTCTGAATGAAACGGCCATGTCAACATCAGATATAGAACAGGAGTGGCCGACAATGAATTTTCAAAGTGAAATTGCCGGAGCAGATGGAAATGGATCAGTGGCCGTGATGCCAAGTACTGATTTTGATCATATGCCAGTTAATATGAACAATCCACATGTGGCTTCTACAGTAAATGCCATGACACGTGACTACTCATCATTGATGAAGGCAATAGATAAGAAAAAAGGTATTAAATAATGGGTCAAAGACCAATATATCAGTATCAAGTAGATCGATCGAATCCTGACCGAGCTGTTGGTATATTACTACCATTTAATAAACCGGTATCAGGAAAGGCAATTGCTGATCATTATGCCTCTGGTTCAATTGGTAGTGCAGGTGTATTCACTCAGTCATATACATCAGAATTACAGTCAATATCTAATCTTAAGAATTTGTTGTTGACTCGTAAAGGAGAGAGATTCATGCAACCGAATTTTGGTACCGACATATACACCACATTGTTTGAACCAAATACTGAATTAGTTCGTGAAAATCTACAATTATCATTGACTGATGATATTGAATTCTGGTTACCATATATACAGATATCTGAAATAGGTGTTGTTAACAGTTTAGACAATCATAGTTTAACAATACGACTTAGATATACAGTACAAAATTCAACCATTGAACGTGTTATTATGGTATTAGCAAATGAAAATGAAATTATTCTTTCAGAAACAGATGCAGCCTCAACTGCACCAAGAGTGTTAACACAGACAGGCTACTTTTAAAGGTATCATATGGAATTAATTAAAAAAGATGTTAAATATCTAAATAAAGATTTTGCACAATTTCGCGCAAATCTAATCAATTTTGCACGTCAATATTTTCCAAACAGTTATAATGACTTCAATGAATCTTCGCCGGGTATGATGTTTATGGAAATGGCATCATATGTTGGAGATGTGCTTTCATACTATACAGATCAATCATTCCGTGAATCAATACTATCAAGTGCCCAGGAAAATGCCAATGTTTTGCAGCTAGCTCAGTTGTTTGGTTATCGTACAAAATTAAATACGCCAGCGACTGTTGTGATTGATGCATTTCAGTTAGTTCCATCAAAAGGAACTGGTAATAGTACTGAACCTGATTATGACTATGCATTATCAGTTAAAGAAAATGCACAAGTGCAAACAATTGAAGGTATTAATTTTTTAACAACTCAACCAATCGATTTTGCTGTAGATACGGCATCCGATCCACGTGAAGTGTCAGTATATTCCACAGATAACATTGGTAATATTGATTTTTATTTAATACGTAAACAGGTAGCAGCAAAATCAGGCGAAATAAAAACTAGAACATTTACATTTAATGCACCAAAACCATATGATAAAATTACATTGCCAGAATCAAATGTATTGGATGTAATTGAGATTTTAAGTAACAGTGGAGATGAATGGACAGAAGTTGATTATCTGGCACAAGATACTGTATTCACATCAATTGCAAACATTCCATTTAATGATACTGATCTTGCTGGAGATAGAAGTACAGTACCTTACATATTGAAATTAAAACGAACACCACGGAGATTCATTACACGATTACGTAATGATCAAAAATTGGATATCTGTTTTGGTGCTGGTGTAAGTTCAGATTCAGATGAAGAATTAATTCCTAATCCTAAAAATGTAGGAATGGGATTAGAATATCTTACTCGTACAACTACTGTAGATGTTGATCCTACAAACTTCTTGCGTACTAGTACATATGGTCTAGCTCCTAACAATGAAACATTGACAGTTCGATATTCATGTGGTGGAGGAGTTCAAGAAAATGTATCGGCCAATTCATTGAATGTTATCACTGACATTCAGTATAACAGCACTAATACTGCCAATGTAAATTTAAATTTTGTCAAAAGTACAATCGCATTTAATAATCCAGAACCAGCAGCTGGTGGCAAAACAAAACAGGACATTGATAGCATACGACAAAATGCCATGGCACACTTTGCATCACAGAATCGTATGGTTACGCGTGAAGATTACATTGCAAGATGTTTTATGATGCCAGCAAAATATGGATCTATTGCTAAAGCATATGTGATAGGTGATTCGCAGCAAAATACAGCTGACACCACATATCCGCGTGAGACAATATCAAATCCACTGGCACTTAATTTGTATACATTGGCATATAATGATCAAAAACAACTAATACCATTGAACACGTCGTTAAAAGAAAATTTACGTACATATCTGTCTCAATTCCGTATGTTAACAGATGCGATAAACATTAAAACTGGATACATTGTTAACATTGGAATTGAAGTGGATATCATCCCTAATGCAAATGTTAACAATCAGGAAGTGATTTTACGTGTCATCAATAGATTGAAGGAACTGTTTGAAATTGATCGCATGCAGATTAATGCTCCTATCATCATTCCTAACATCATGTCCGAACTAGATAAAGTTCGTGGTGTACAAACAGTGGCTCGTTTTGAAATAACTAATTTATTCAATGAGGCTTTAGGGTATTCTCCGTATTCATATGACATTACGGCGGCAACAAAAAATGGAATTATTTATCCAAGTTTAGATCCAATGATATTTGAAATTCGATATCCGAATAAAGATATTAAAGGTAGAATTATTAATTAATTTTATAGAAGTGTACTATGTATCAATTATATTATATCGATAGAGATGCTACTTTATATGAACGCAAACCAGCGCAAAATACTGGTATAGATCCAATATTGGAATTAACTAAAATAGCAGCTGACACTAAATTTGAAGGTATATTACAATCAGATACATATAATACTCGCATACTGTTAGATTTTGCATCACAAATAACTGCATTATCACAATCAATTGTAAACAATGAAATACCAAACCTAGGATCTAATTCCAAGTCGTCATCCGTGTATTTATCATTGATTGCAGCTGATGCAGCTGAATTGCCATTATCATTTGAGCTTAAAGCATTTCCCATATCACAATCGTGGGTAATGGGTAATGGATATAAAATTGACAATCCGGTGACTACAAAAGGCGTGTCTTGGTATTATCGTGATGCAGAAGATCCGGGAACGCGTTGGAACACAGGTTCTGCAGCATCTTCAGGTGATGCATCTGCAACAGAGTTGTTAGGCGGCGGAACATGGATGACTGGTTCAGGATATGAAGCTAGCCAATCATTTGTCAATCCACGATCATTAGATATTCGTATGAACATAACTAACATTGCATCAAAGTGGTTGAATGGATCAATACCAAACAATGGGTTGGTGTTAAAACGTACAACAACAGATGAACGATCTACTGATGTATTTGGTAGTATTAAATATTATGGTAATGAAACACATACTATTTTCATACCACGATTGGAAATAGCATGGGATGATACTGTCACATCTGGCACCGGGTCATTCAATATGATTACAACAGATACATATGTTCCATATTTTAAAAATATACGACCATCATATCGCGCAGCCGATAAAGCAGTTTTTCGTATCGGTGTACGTCCGGAATTTCCAGTAAGATCATATAGTACCGGATCAACGTATTTAACTGAATATAGATTACCAACGTCTAGTTATTATTCTGTAACAGATGCTTATACTAATCAAATTATCATTCCATATGATCGTAATGCCACTAAAATTTCATGTGACTCTAATGGATCATTTTTTAGATTGAATATGAACACTTTTATGCCAGACCGTTACTACAGAATTTTACTAAAAATTGAACGTGATGGCGATACTGATATACAGATACATGACAATGGTTATTATTTTAAAATAGAGCAGTAAAATGGGAGATAATCAATTTGCAAACAGACCAGGTGAATCCAGTGCCGTCGATGAACGTGAATTAATAATTCGTGCATTGAAAGATGAATTTCCGGATGATCCATTATTCAAACAAGGTATATTAAGCCCGGAGCAGACACCACCGGTGGTACCAGTTACAGATCTGGCACAACGTAATCCAAACAGTGGATTGTTAGAAGTAGATGCTGATGTTTCAGCAATATATGCTGAATATACATTGAGTAAACTACAACCTGGGCTTGACAATGAGCAGTTGGATGATGTGTTGGATGATGAATTCAATACATTTGTTGTAAGCGCAGATGGTATTGGACTTCCAAAACCGGTTGTAACCGGACTGTTTTACATAACAACTAATACGCCTGGCGATTATCATGACATGTATATACAATTTGGAGTGCACCGTATTCCGGAAATGATTGCAGCTGGAATGGAACCTGATCAAATCCAACGTAGCTTATTTTGTGTTTGGTATATTGAGCGGAATAAAGCCAGACCAATTTCAACTTACAAGACATTGGAAGTCATGCTTGTTGAACGAAATTTAACATATGAATCAATAGCGGTTGCCACTGCAATTGATGTACAAGAATATGATCTAAATCTGGATGGACGATTTGCTGAATATGAAAGTGTAGGACCAAATGGTGAACTATTATCACCCCCTACATTTGTCGATGAATTGGATGCACGAAAAGTACTTCCGCGCGACAATGAATGGAATATGAAAATTCGATATATAGCCGGATATAGGCCAGGTAGACAATATATAGCAGGATCATTGGCAGTACTTGGCGCAGATTTTATACGTGATCCAGCTGAATATGTACGTCCCAAAGAAACACGTAATCAACAAGAAGTAGAACAAGTAGTTGATGAGAATGGCATTGAATATTCACGTGACATTTTTCCTCGCGAGGCCAGACAAAGAGCAGAATATGCAAAACTGTTTCTGGAAGATCCATCGTTGAAAAATGTGTACGACATAGAAGATTTTACTGGCCCAATCACTCCGGAGACCTTGCCTCAATTATTTTCATTACTGGAAGAAGATCCAATGGATTTATATTTTGATGGTGCATATCGTGTTAGCAGAATGGAACAGATGAGATCTGATCTGGAGGGTAAATTGGTCATACCTGAGTGGAGTAAAGAAGCGACCATGGCAGCTTTCGATGCAGCGGTATTAAGTGGAACAGATGAGCTTAGATCTGATGACCTATTCCTAGGGTTAAGCTTTTTCATGTTCGGTCACTTCAAACAAGTACAAGACATCAATGTGTTAAAACGCATTGCAACAGACATGAATGTTGACATATCAGATTATGATAGTGGACTCGAGTCATTTATACCCGGTACAGAAATTCTTGACGGGACCCAATTTAAAGCATTATCAGAAATATTTGGAATCATTAACACAATGTATAAACGTGGTGCCATCAAACTGTTAGGTGGACTCACTGATGAATATTGGACCACATTTCCAAAAATAGCAAATATTGATCAGCTAGACATTGTGGAATATGAAAAATATCAGATTGAATATAAAAACATATATGATGCTGTTCATTTGATACCATATGAACCTAAAGGAAGCTTGGTGTATTATCAACAAACACAATTGTCCAAAAACTATCTATCCAATTTACAGAAACAGGCAGTACTGCAAGGTGAGCTTGACAAGGTGAGACGTCAAATGTTTGAGAAGTTGCTCCCGACACAGACTGCTATAGATGACATGGAGAAGCAA
>Ga0181348_1000240_pt1 | contig 22528 bp, 30 predicted proteins | sample Su13VDMM110DN_FD_130092 | JGI IMG/M metagenome (GOLD analysis project Ga0181348, IMG submission 130092) | Freshwater viral communities from Lake Michigan, USA - Su13.VD.MM110.D.N | ecosystem: Environmental > Aquatic > Freshwater > Lake | place: USA: Michigan | collected 2013-07-16
GCTTAGGACTAACACTAAAGGTTAACTTATCTTTGCGATGTCCCCAATTCTCAAATAGATATTTCTTGAAATCATCGGTTAACTCTTGTGTACCGTTTGTCTCAAATGTCATCTCGCTAAGACCAACCATCTTAGGATGACTTAGTAAGTCAGGATAAGAACGTTGCCAACCCAATAAAGGTTCTCCACCTGTGATTACAAGATGTTCATCTTGCCAGGATTTATAGGGAAGTAGTTCCATGATCTGATCAACAATCACTTCAGTTTCAAGCATAGGACTAAGATTCTTAAACTCTGGATGCCAACTTGCATAACTATCACATCCGGTTGATACTAAAGGTAAATCGTTATAACTCTTATACGGAGTTACTTTATTATTTTCTACAATACGGTCAGCTTCCGTACTTTTCATTCCCTTAGGCATGCCAAAGCCGGAACATGTGAAATTACATCCAAAGGTACGTAAGAAAATACTCGACACTCCCATATATTTTCCTTCTCCTTGAATACTATAAAATAATTCTGCTACTTTAATCTTTGACATTCTGATCCTTATATGATGATGTTACCAATGCCTGACGATTCCGGCTATTATAAACAAGTTCGTGATAACGTATATTAACACAATTATAGTTCTAATGCAAGCAATACGGTCTGCTTCTTGCGTATTACTGCCTTCTTTTTGTCCCAAAGCCTTAGCCCAAAGTCTCCAAATGCTATTCATATCATTCCTATCAGATACAATATACCACAAAATAAATTTAAGGTCCATATACTAGGTTGTTTCCACAGGATCCCTACCCACATCCAAAGCATACATCCTAACAAGAATAATATCTTGTTAAGAGGTATAACATCAAATGCTGTGGCTAGCGTTGCCCCAATGATAACGACATGCGCTAGCCACTTAATAACAAACTCTTTGTTTATGTTAATCACTATTTTTTGCAAGAATTCGATTTTGAATGAAATTCAAAACTATCCCATACGCAGGCAAGATAACAAACAAACTAACCAATACCTTTACGATGATTTGATTAGTAGCAACGACTGCCCAATTAGCTGCCATAAATTCGTTTTGACCACCAGCAAACGCAGTAAAGAAAAAGGTGTAAGTATCAATAATGCTAGTCACTATACTGCTAAATGCAGGGGCAATCCACCATTGAGTATACTGTTCGCGAAAATACTGAAACACATACACATCTAGTAAAGTCGCAACAAAATACGCCATACCTGAACCTACTCCAATACGTATTGCTACGCTACTTGGAGCACCACCAGCATATACTACAATCATTGAAACAATGATTGCTGGGATGAATGCTAATGCGATTACCGCACGACCCATTTGTTTACCAACCATTCTTACAGTTAAGTCAGTAGCAACTACTACTAACGGGAATGTAAGTGCAGCCCACGCGATTGGGTAACCTACAAGTTCAAACTTAAACTGCACCAAATAGTTACTGATAGCAATAACTACAATATGAAACAACATTAACTTAATTGCTAACGCACGATCTACACCATTCAAGATTTTATCTAACATTTTTTCTCCTTTTTGAAAGTTAGTATTTCTTTTACATCAACCTAAATCTTCGTTATCAGCCCTATGACCAATACGCATAGCCATATTATTGTCTGTTTCCCGAACCTCTACCTTGCAACACCAAACACGATCTGCTTCTACTTTACCGTAATCGGGCAAGAATATCCCATTTATATATTTGTATAAGTAATCTGCTATACCTTCGCATCCGGTCTTTTCCACTTCCGTGATTTTTGCTAATCCCAGTTTACCTAGATTTATTAAATGTTCACGTTGTGGATCATCTTCAGCTACCAATAAGCAATGATCGAACCAATCTTCTAATAAGTTTTTTAATGGTTTCAGACCACCGAAATCCATACACCAATTACGTGCATCTAATGTATCACATTCAAATTCAAAATGAAATGATAATGCGTAACCGTGAATAAATTTACAATGACTATCGGCCCGCCATTGACGATATGCTACCGGACCTATTTGTTTATAGGTTTTAGTACTGATATATTTTGCCATCTCTTGCCTCTTTTTGAGAATAAGTTTGATGACATGCAGAATTTATATAGCGGGTTGAATGCCCTAAGAGACCGCTTGTTTTACTTCTTCCCCCAGCTAATGCGATTCCAAACTCTTTCATGTACCCAAAACAAAAACACCTTAGTCATGATTTCAGCGAATGCAATTCCACTAGCTATTAATGCCTGACCAGTTATCAGATAACTAATTATAAACGTATCTATAGTACCTGTCAACCTCCAACTTACCGCTTTAGCTAAACTACGGGTAGATGAATCATTCAATTCCTAAACTTCTCCTAATTTTAGTAGCACTGATACTAGTTATATTTTCATCAAAAGTCTCTTCACCGGCAGTATATCCTACCCCTCTACCCCAACCAATATGTATAATATTAGGAACTACTTGAATTTCATATTGGCCTTGATACAATGGATCTAAATCTCTTTTGATAAAGTTATTGACTTGTTCTATAGCAAACGGATTACTTCCCTGCCATCCCTGTACATCACGTATTTGGATAACTACTTGGCCTGTACGTAATATCAACCGTTCAAATAATGCACGATGTCCATCATGCCATGGTTGCCAACGGCCAAGCATTTGTACGGTTTCTTTTTTCCAATCGAATACTGGTCTGCGCTGATCTAACAAAATATAATGAGTAATGAATTCACTCCATTTCTCTGCATTCTGTTCGTTAATTCTAAAGTCATATACTTCAGGTTCTACAAACATCTTGTTAGTATCTGCATATCGACCTTCACGTATTGTATCTACCCAAATAACCCAATCTGCTTTGAAGTTGTTACGCATTTCAGTTAGTGGTGCTACAAAATCACAGATAGCATAATCAGTTCCTGAAGCATCAGCCAACTCTCGCATACGTATACTTTGACGAATTCTACCTTCAGGACTAAAATCCCAATCATTAAACTTTTTACGGACATCATCAGCATTGAGCCAAGTAATCGTTTTGCCGTCTGTTTGGATTAAATCTACAATTTTTTCTGCTAAGGTAGTCTTACCAGCACCAGGTAAGCCCATTACTAAGATACGTTTAGACATTCCTTTTAGCCTCTTCTTCTACTACTCTTTTGCGCAAACTACTAGAACTAAAGCTATGATCTCTGGCATTGAATACTAATTCAATACTCCGCTTTTCACATATAGCCCTACCAGTAAAGTCTTTTTCCATATATTCAACACCCAAGATACGTACATCAATTGGTAAGGTAAGAAGGATATCTTCAAGGTCCTTTTCAGTATTATATACTACAATCTCATCAACAAACCGAACCGCGCCTAATTGAATCTGTCTTTCCAATATGCTTTGTATGGGTTCATTCTTTTCAGGACGATCCCAGTTAGCATTATTTTGCAATCCGCAAATCAAATAATCACAATGATTTCTAGCTTCACTAAGCATTGCAATATGTCCGGCATGCAAAAGATCAAACTGACTAAAGGTAATACCAATCTTTAACCCTTTGTCTTTTAACTCTCTGATCTTATTAAAGATCATTTCATCCTCGCGATTTGATAGAATTCAGCCCTAGCAGCCGGATCAGATTTAAACCCACCACCCAATCTGCTACTAACTGTACTGCTACCGGTATCTTCTACACCGCGTGATGCTACACAATAATGTCTAGCATCTATCAGAACCGCTACATCATTAGTCTCTAGAATAAAACAAAGAGTGTGGAAAATCTGTTCAGTTAATCGTTCTTGAATCTGTGGTCGTTTAGCAAAATACTCTACGATTCGATTGATCTTACTCAAGCCTAATACTTTATCTTTAGGAACATAAGCAACTGTTGCTACTCCATCAATCACCACAAAATGATGTTCACAATTGCTTTGTACATTAACATTCCGCTCAACTACCATCTCGTTATATTTCATCTTATTATCGACTGCGGTACATTTTGGAAATGCTTCATAGTCTAAGCCGTAGAATATCTCACTTACATACATCTTGGCTACACGTTTTGGGGTTTCCATCAAACTATCATCAGACAAATCAAGACCTAAGGTCTCCATAATGTCTTTGAATTTACGTTCGATGATTTCGATCTTTTCAGACCTACTAAAAGTATTTGAGATAGCGGGAGTTTCTACTCCCATCTTTACTAGATATTCATGAACCTGTAAGCCTAATTCAGGGTTACATTTAGTCTTATTAAATGACATTTTCTGCTCCTTATATAGCGTCTAACGTTTACGCTCAACGGGTTATACCAAGTTGTCACCTTGTGTGACAATGTATTTATGCAGTATACAGTTTAATACTAAGATTTGCAATAGAATTGGCTTATTAATATTTGGCAGCAATAGTAAACTTACGATAATCATTCATAGAACGATTCCACTGCTCACCATTACCCTGCAATATATCACAGATTCGATCTATCGTACCATTAGTATGATCACTAATATTACCCATCTTAGGATGAGGATTGCCCAACAACTTCTCAAGTTTGTTGATAGCATCTTCTATACTCCAAGGGATATACAAGCGTTGATTATCATTCGCAAATGTTTCAGGAAAACTACGATATGCAGGATAAAGAACATTGCACCCTAATGAATCTGCTTCAGATACAGTATTGGATACCCAATCTTGTAAAGCACAATTGAACACCACTCTTGCATCATTTACAATGTCATAATATGCATTCTTTTCTAGATTTTCATATATCTTTAATAGACCCTTCGATTGCATATCCAAAGTGCGTGGAATGTAACTATCATCATTAGACCTAAGTTTAGATCCGCTGCATAGACAAAATTCTACATAACTATTGGGATTCTTGTTGTTCCATGCTTCGATTAGATCCATATAGAAATTTGGATTCTTTTCCCTATCCCATCTAGCGGAAAATACTACACGAAATTTACGATCATGGAAAGGTTTGATAGTACCAACTCTGCTAAGTACCTCTTCTTTACCAAATGCTAGACCAGAGATGTTATAGAGTGGTGCTTTCCACCCTGCAATCTTCATGTGCATTACCATTTCTTCATTACTAGCAAGCACACCATCTACAAAACTGTCAACCATCTTTTCATAATGACCCATAAACTCAGCCATATCCCATACATGAACAAAATCATCAGGATCAATAGACTGAGCAAGACAACGAACATAAATCTTAGGCCTGTTAGCCGGGTCGATTTGTTTAAGAATATAGGGAAGAGATTCAATTCCCGGCTGAAACATATCTTCAAAATAGATCACATCTTCATTATTGAGGATACCTTGTTTCATCCATTTAATAAGAGTCATCAGTTGACTCATACCGTAATAAGTACGACCATGAGCATCTAATACCTGACCGGTAACGATTGCTTGATCTGCTGATAGAGTTTCTCCGGGTACAACTACATAGTCAATACCTCGGCGTTTGAATACTCGCTCATTCCATTCTGTTAGTTGTAAAGTGTACCTTGCTTTGTAAGGCTCAAGGCCGCAATAATATAAGGTTCTCATTGTTTTCTTTCTTCTATATATTAGACACACGGACAAATAAAGTTAAAGTTATTTGTCCGTGTGTCTTATCATGGGCGCTGAATCGCGTCTAGCCACTGATCCTTTGCTTCCTTACCAGTAGTTTGCTTTGTGTATTGACGATACACATAGCTGCGCTGATTGTACAAATCAGACTCATCATACTTATATCCGTAGTCCTTACAGAACTCCAGATACTTTTCGAGGTCCTCAAAGATTTGAGCAACACGCGGGTTAGGTTTGAAAGAGATTTTTGACATGATATTTCCTTAGATTATAACCGAATTATACGGTTTTGTTTTATTATAATAAATCGTAGCACCATTCTCACCGTCTTCGGATACAGTGATTTTGATATTACGTCCTGGATATCGACTAGCTATTGCATCATAAAGACTATCGCTAATCATTTCACAACTCTTGTAATCCAATGTAAGAGTACCGTCACCAAAAATATTTAGTAACCAACGCTTAACCTGGATAAACTCAAGATCCCTATCGGTGTGAAATACTTCAATCGCTACATCAAAATGAAAGATGTGACGATGTGGGTTCGCTAAAAAGCTGACATCATACTCATCGCCCGTTTTGAGCTTTGGGTCTGTTGCAGCTGCCGGATATTTGTGAATTCCCTCTTTTTGAAATGTCACAAAAATCATTCTTGTTGCCGCTTCTTTAATGCGGTTACGTTGTTCTAACTGTGCTTGTTGTCGTTGTTCCATTAGTAATCTTTATTAAGAGTTGCCCATGTTAACCATCTATGAAATGCATTATACACTATTTCTGATTCTTTGTCATCCTGATTTATCCGAACACCACGTATATAAAACCCATCTTTTGCAATACGTAACATTTCAGTTGAATCACTTTTAAAGGTAATATTAGCGCCGGTATCTGTCATCGATTTCAACTTGCTCATTGTCCTCTTCCCACTGCAATCTTCGTAATCTGCTTAACTCATTATACAGCACAGTTCGCTCTTCTGTCAATGCTAAAAGGGTATCTTTGCTAAAATTCTCATCATTGTTTATCACATACAATCTATGATCTATGGCTTTGCATTTATTTTCTGTGGTCCTTATAAGGTCTTGGTAGGGCATATTTACTCCCACACAAATAATTTATTAAGCATAAGTTCTGATGATAACTTTTCTTTAATTACTTTTGGGTCAGGCTTAACATCACTATGGATATCACCATCAAAGTTCTTGCCTAATGCAGCTTTAGAGTTTATTGATCTTTTCCCGCTAAAACCCTGACTACCTGATTTCATCTGCATCCAAAATTTACTATGCTTATCAATCAACTCTAAACTCTTTTGTCTATCATTAAGTGAGAATATTTCATCTACTAATTCACCAAATTTGATATCCTCAAATTTATCATTGATAACCATCTTAGGATAGACACCGTTCTCATACTGACGATTAGCCTCTTGAACAGCATATATATGTTGATATACATTATGAGATTGAATCAAAGTATAGCTTAACGTATCCCATGACGTTTTAGTTTCTTTACCGTGTTGCCCAATAAAACCCTGACCACGATAACATAAATCTTTAATCATCATCAAATCAGTTACTGGACTATCGGTAAATCCCTTTTTATGAATATTATCAGCTAAAACAGCATCTCTAAATTTACGTGTATCTGTAGCATATTTCTTATCCTCAGCAGTTTTGTCCATACTGTAGGACCACTTTTCATTATGCTTGATATTGGTATTGAAGTATGCTAATCCCTTAGCCGCACTATAGAATGGACTAGCGCAATCAAAAGTTATCACAAGATTTGGATTATGATATTTACGTATAGCTTTTTGAATGTCTGTAAATACCACTGCATATTCTAAGATAGATGTTCCCAAACAATGAATAAGATCATGTTTACCTGTTTCTAACAATCCATCATGTATGATATGAACTAATCTATTCAACATCAAATGAATATCGATTTTGTTTTGTCCCCCAAACGCCCAACCATTAAAATGATTGTCCGGATATTGTTTAGGGTCACAATATTTCTTCATCTCTTCATACCATTCATCACTTTGAGAATGATATAATCCTTGAAGCACATTCAAGAACTTACATTTACCTGTACGATGTTGAATAAAATATTCGTTATTGATATGAGTAGCTTTGATAGCATCTTCGATAGTTTTGATACCATGCAAAGATTTACCATACAGTGGATGACCTTCTTTAACTTTGTGAGTTAGATCATATGTGCGTAATGATTGACTGGGGATATCTAAACACATACCATAATCCATATAGGTATCCATCCAAGTCAATACTGCTTTACGTTTTTCCATAGCCTTAGGGCAGTTAGGATCTTTCCAATCTGCTGGCCATTGACCTTTAAGAATCTGAAACCCACCGCTATCACCTAACATGAAAGTACCGGCTTCACGATCACGTATAATGCTTTCGCTATGATCTGTTACGGTAGTGTCTAGATTAGCATGTCCAGCAGAATACAATCCCCACTTATAATAATACAAACCTTCTTTACTATTGAGGAAATTAAGTTTTTCAACATCACCATTAAAACTAGCAGGGATTCTATTCTTGTCGAAATACTCTTTACCGTTGCGCTGCTTACCTAAGCCAGCAATATAAAAACTGCTGACTGCCGGTAAGAACAGTGCCCATTCAGGTTTATGTGTTGTAGAGAGATTAACTTGTTCCATCAGCTTTATTCTCTTCCTGTACTAGTGCTAATATAATATCTAACTTCTCTTTCAAGTCTTTGACAGCAGGATATTTGCTTGCCAAATCCTTTAACCTATATTCTTCTGCTTTTTTCTGCCTTGCCCAATTTATAATATCTTCTACCTCTGAATTTAAAGTGACATTGATGTGAGATGATATTTGTTGCCAACCTTGCCCATCATATACCTCACATTTTCCAGAGATAAATCGCATCTGCCCTATAAACGCATTTGCAGAGTTAAGTGCTAACCACGGTGAAGAAGAGTTCAAAACTACTTGAATTGAGCCGGTGCATCCAGCAGAAGTAATCATTTTGATTGTGCTGGGATCAGATACCGATACGTTCCCAAACCACTATCAACTATTATTTCAATAGCACCGTTATCAGAAATACGAATAATCTTATCACCCACTAGATCCATGATACTATTAAACTGCTTTACCGGCCACTTCCACTTGTTATTAAGAATACCAGTAACCTGTGAATGAAACACAAAGTTCCCGCTATGTGTAGAAGGGTCGCCAAAGTAGAACTTTAGATCACCGTTCTCAGTCTTGGCAACGAAATTCTCTTCTTCGCTATTAGCTTGAGTTTGTTTCTTCATCCGCAAGATACCGGCTACAGTAGGTTCAAAATCAACATTCCAAGTGGCACCTTTAAATGCTACAGTTTTTACTTTTTCTTCAATAACACTTTTAGCCATAAGCCTATAGTCATTGATGAAGTCACCTGTCTTTGTTTCAAAGTGAATTGCACCGGGAACATCTGCACCATCACGGTTAGCTTTAGTAACATTGATGATTGCATGTTCATCATACTCATCAAAACTAACGATAGTTTTTAGTTTACCTAAATTAGGCATACCAAACACGCCGATAAAGTCGTGAATGGGGTTCTTGAAACTACCGCTAACTACAACAGATTTATCCTCTGTAATAGAATTGATGACAGTTTCCTTGTCAGTACCAGACACCTTGATTAGTTCAATACCAAGACCATGCGTATGGTCGATTAAATCTTTGAGTTGATCCTTCATATTTTTCCTTTTAGATATTTAAGAATTTCTAATGCGTATTATAACTGGATTTATTGCTAAAGTCAATATCAATTTAACCAAATGAGAATAAATCGTGGAAAGTAGAATTCACATCAATATTGCTCTTGATATCCCAATCTAATACACCAAGAAGATTATCGATCTTTTCATCTACTAAAGTTTGTTCCATAGCAGAATCATCGAACGGGAGTTCGGTGAACCAATTAGGTAATCTAAGTTCATCAGTTGGATATGCTACACTAGTAAATCCTAATGGATTGGGTTTTAGCTTACATACAACGATCTTCATACCATCTACTATTTTTTGACTATAGTTATCGCTATTTACTTTGCGTAAGTAGTTATAGTTCAATGCTGCACGGACATGCCCGGGCATGTTTGCGCGACCTGTCTTACTCTTTTCTTCTAGTACACCATAGCTTGTTAGTTTGTTAACACTCTTTGGTGAACCTTTAGTCCAACCATCCTGTGCAGATAAAGTACGTTTGAAGTCTTTGATGACTTCAATAACAGTATCCCGTTGTTCTCCGGCAAGTACCATCTTTAGAACACTCATCAAGAATTCCTGTACCTGTTTAGGAGTATCTGCTCTTTTCAAGTCAAGACCCATAGCTTTGATATCGCCCATCTTACCGTTCACATCTTTGCGTTCACCTTCTTTATCAAAGATGTTGATAGCATAACGTTTCTTAACAATAAAGATAGCACGATCACCAATTAGTTCTCTACCGGCTTTGATAATCTCACCATTCTTACGCGGAGTATGAAAGGCTTTTTCCATGAATCCAGGAAAACTATCATTAGCTTGTTCGGCAATACCATCATATAAGGCAATACATAGTTCTTTATTCCACTCTACTTCTCCGCTATCGATCTGATCTTTAAGAACTTCATATGCAGAGAAGTAACAGCTATCTGTGTCACCGTACACAATAGCCCTACCTTCGTGATTATATTCACCTGCTACACAATCATTGATCTGACTCATCATGTGCTTTACAATCTGGCGACCACACAATGTAACAGATTGCCCTATACGTTTGTCATAGAAACGGCAATGTTCATTTAACAGAGCACCATATGCAGAGTTCAGCAAAATCTTGCGAACCAATTGTCGCTTATCCCAATACTCTCTATCAGCATCAGTTGTTGCTTCTTTAAGTTTTTTCTGCATATCTTTTCTATCTGAATACCAGCGAGTAAGAAGACCGGGTACTACACCCTCTTTCTCGTAAGTAAAGATAGTACCGTTTGCGCTAAGCATCCAGGGCTTATGACTATCAAAGATAAGTTTCCAGACTTCTGCTGCGCTCATCTCGTCACTACGACCGTTTTCATAATCTATAGTGAGCATAGTACCACGTTCTTGGTTCATGATTGCAGTGTATTCCAACGCACTAAACAATCCTTCCCACAAGATGCTACCAGTAACTGCATCATCGCCCTCTTTGTGACGTTTCTTTTCTGATGCTAGTCTTTGGCCCTTTTCCAGCATGTAGTTATCAGTTAGCGTTTGCCTAACTTGGCCAACAATTGTTTCACCCGCCATGTTGAGGGCGCGAATAACGCTGGGATAGAGTGAGTTGATATCGACTGCTCCAACATATTCGTGCATTCCTCTTTTCGGCGTAGCAACATAGGCACCTGCGGCTTGTTGTTCATCTGAATTTTCACTCCTTCTGTTTTTATCTGGTACAACTAATCCACGTTCATGCGCTTCATTGAAGATTGCCATTTCAATCATAGCTACAGAACCCATAACTGTGGGTAATAACACAGTATTCTCATGCGCTAGCTGATTAGCTAGTTCTAAAAATTGCAACTTATTATGAATCTTGACTAACAACATGGTATCCTGTCTGTTGTATTCAATAAACTTTTTAAAGTCTTTGTTATACAACTGATCAAGCGTCCCTTCATATTGTGTTTTGTTTTCCCCTACTTCCATCTCACCAATAGCATCTAGCTTATAGCTATGGCGACTCTCATAGTTATATTTTTTATAGAGTTGTAGGTAATCCATATGAATACGACCAACTAGATCATATGTCTGTTCTTCTTTACCAAATCTCTCATATGTTCTTGGTTTAGGTAATTGACCAAGCAAGCAAAACTTACGTGTATCATCCTTGCTCATAACTCTAGTAACACGATTAACCATATAAGGTATATCGTACCCCTCAGAGTTCCAACCAGTCAATACATCAGCATCTTCAATCAGTTGGAAAAACACATCAAACATGTCCTTTTCTGTTGTAAAGAGCATGGTGTTTTCAAACTGATTTACAATCTCTGAAGCAGTTTCACTAGTCATATGTTTTGGTGCGATAACCAAAGTAACAATTTGATTTAGCCAATCCAAATAACAACTAATAGCGGTTACTGGATTGAATGGATCAGTAGTGGGCGAGAAGCCTTTTTCGGGATCAAAATCAACCTCAATGTCAAAAAAGCAAGTATGTAATTTAGGTGCATCTACCTTCAAGTAGTTTTCGCTAAGACAGCGAAACACGATATTTACATCACTTTCAAATACTTTTTTACCCGAATGAATACGCCGTTCTTTTTCAAACTCGGCGCGCTTTCTAGTGCTGAATCTACTTACTGGATCACCGTAAATACTGCGATGTTTGCCTTTGTTATCAGCATAATATAAGGTATAGTTAGCAGGACATTCGTTGTACCTGCGAATACCATCTTTATCGCGTTCAACCACAAAGATTCGATCACGGTCGCGATCCAAAAATGCATCTATGTAACTCAAATATAAATCTCCTATAAACACATCTTACAGTAATAAGATATGTAAGTAAACTCAAAAGGATAAATTAGTGTTTAGATAAATGCAAGTTCTTAGTTTGTCTAAGAACCTTGCTCATAATAGGAAAGTTGTTACCTACTAAATCAAGCAACTCGTCTGGTGGTCTAGAGGCTAAACTAGCCAATGAAAATGCTACCTGGCCCATTTCCTGAAAATATTTTGGATTGGGCCAACGAACTTTCTTGATCTGCCAGGCATCAATAAACAAACATTCTTCTCCTACTGATCTTAATACTATGGGCTGCTGTGATTGTGGTAGCGATTGGGCTTGTAATAGTCGTATAGCAATAGGTTCATCCCATATAGCAGTCTTATCTAACGTTCTAGCTATAAGATGCACTAGAAACGCTTCCAGATCAGTATCCAAATAAATGCTACTACTTTGTTGGGAATCCATTACTAATTCCCATCCCGCCCTCACATAATTATGCCAGTGTCGCATCATGTATTTAGCGAAACACCGACGTAATCAATTATAGCGTTTTGCCAACAGTTTCCAAGATTTCATTTAATTCATCATGATCCTTGTTAGTTTGAGTGAGTCCGGCTTTGTGTGCCAATTTAATAGCCTTCTTTAGGATGCTGGGTTTGATTTCAATCTCTTCAGCGATAGCTTTGATGGTGTCGTTTAGACCACCCTGCAATGCATCAATCTCATGCATTGTAGACATACCTTCGTTGATGATTTGTGTCAGTTTAGTTTTTTGTTCAGTAGTAAAAGTACGGTCAGTCATATATGATCCTTAAAATGTTATTATACAGCAATTAGTAATTGTTTTTCAACTATCTTCTTTACCACGGTTGCCAATCCAGGATTAACCCGTAATGCATGTGGCATCAATTTATTACGGATATAGTTCCTAATGAATCGATCATCTGTGTTGCTACTATCCTCACACCAACTAATTTCCTTACGTTGACACCAAGACCAAAATTCTGTTTTTCCGGTAGTCAAGAAAGGTCGGATAACGTTATTCCTTTTGAGGGGAATAACTTTGGGATTACCGTGTAGAGCAGACCAAATATAAGTCTCTACACAATCATCTAAATGATGTGCGGTTATTACAGGTCCAAACTCATCACCCAAACCATTGAAAAATTCATATCTCTCATTTCTCCAATGTTCTTCCATACTATCTTCTTTGGGTTTTTGATTTTGAATCTTACCCACAACTAATGGGAGATTGCGATCTTCACAGAAAGTAGTAACGTGTTTGAATGCACGTTCGCTATTTTCTGTTCCATGATGGAAAAAGGCGCAGCGCACTGTATGATTGTTAGATAGGAAATCTGTTATTGCTGTACTATCTAACCCGCCACTAAATGCAACTAGAACGTTATCAGGTAGTGTAGTGAGTAATTTGAACATACGTGCATTATAGCACAGTATATTATTTATTGAAAGATTTCTGGGTGAGATTTACCAAATATCTTAATATATTTTCCGGCAATCATGTCTGCTTGAGCCTCAATTGGACTACCTGGATAACTGTCGCCTGGTTTAATCATACCTAACTCACCTTGATGTACATGGGTAAGTTCATGTGCCACAGTTCTTAATATATCTACTAAGTTACGATTAGCAACATATACCCAAACTTTATCTTCTCCCGGTACATGTACTCCAGTATGGTGACCTTGTTGTGCTTTCTCAGTATCATAACTAAACTCTATTTCGGGTATAGAATCTAAGTTCAATTTAGAAGCAGTCCACTTTATGAACTTTGTCATCAACGGATCATTGTTATAATCTGTCTGATCACTTTCATCTAACTTGCCCTTTATCCATGCATCAGGGGATTTACGATATGTACGAACAAATATATCATGTAATGCTTTGCCAGTAATATGGTGTTTTTTGGCTATGCCGCGCATCAACTTATCTATGGTATCATAGTCGTATTTTTCTAAAGAGGGCAATTTCTTAGCTAACTCTTTGGCTGCGGATTCGTGTAGGAATTGTATTGTAATCATGATATATTATATTTATCAACCTGCGAATCTAATCAGTTGGGAAACCCCAAATACTAACATCTGTCTAGCTTGTAAATTATCTGCTTTGGAATCTAATGTATCAGTGTTTATGAGATCACTAAGTAAAGCACGATATTCATCTGCGGGTAATTGTCCGGCTTTGAATGCTTCACTTATCTGTAGGGCCATAGATGCTCTTTCTGCTGCCCAACCTAATCCGCTATTGGTTAATTGTAGTAGTTCCTGACTCATTAGAATCTCCCTTGAATAGCCTTTGCAGCTATATCTACTTGCACTATCATCAATTTACGCTTGATATCGCAATATATTGCACTTACTGGCTGCGGCCTTTTACTAAACTCATTTACTGTACCTCTAACTGTATCTAATAGCTTATCTACATCCTTTGTCTTTTTGCTTTCGCTATATAGATGAAACCATTGTAAACTAGATTGTATAACTTTTAACTGTGCTAACTGATCTTTTGCACAATCAAATGTTAATGCTTGTTGTCTAAGATCAGTTATAACTTTAGCTTGATTAGCATCCCATCTGCTGGGAATCTTATCCATAATCGATGATATAGTGCTGCAACCAGTCAGACTTGCTATCAATAATATGAATAGAAACCTATTCATCTTACTCAGCCGATTTACCACATTTGTTTCTTTTGGCTTGTGTAAGTGCGCCAAAGTCCACTGACCATTCTTTACCGGGTTGCAATTCAATTGCACCTTTAGGGAATGCATATCGTACTTCAGCGGTCTTCATTAGTTGTTCTACTGGAATACGGAACTTAGTTAAATCATTGCCTAAATTAGGGTAAGGAGCAATATGCGGGAATTGCCAACCAGCTATCTCTTTAGTTTGATTGTTGATCACTATCTTATAAAAGGCATGCGGCACTATAACACCTTTACCTATCTTTTTGTCTTTATTGTTGTAGATTCCACCTACATATATAGTATATGATTGATTATGTTGTACTGCCCAACCACGTACCGCTGTTTCTAAGAGTTTCCATATACCACGATTCAAACTGCCGGCTTGTGGACTCATGTTAGTCATTAAGAATGATTCAAACTCTACTTGAGTATCCCAAGACAGATCACCATCAGGAGCCATATGACCTTTATCATATCCAGTAGCAGCATAGTCATCAGGTATAGCACCCCCGTTAACGCTTTTATCTGCTGCAAATGCATTGGTACGTGCAACACATCCTAATGCGTTTGGTGGTGTCAATTCATATGTTACAAACTTAGGTAGTTTAGCATGAGCATCATAACCTACCAAATATGCCTGGCGACATATAGGAGCAACATTGTTTGTTTTTGGGAATCCATATGGTGCATGTACTTGACATGCTTGTATAGGATTAGGTTTACGTTGATCCCATGCATATGTTTGGGTTGATAGTAAAAAGGATATTGATATCAATAAAATCCGTATCATGCTGGTTTTCCTATAACTTTCTTTTCTAAATATGCCATGAAGTTTGCTTCTCTTGATTCTAATCCATGCATAGATGAATTTATCTTTTTAGTTACCGCAGCGGTATCATTAAAGTTATTCACGTGTGGTTTAACTCTTGTGTTCCAATACCATATAGCTATTTTAGCTGCTACTTCTGGATTCGATGCCAATTCTGGTTTAACTAATAGTGGAAGATTCAATGCGTTACCTGCCATACGATAATTATCTCTACCGGTAAGTTGAATGAACCCACGACCTTTGTATTTGTCCCCATCACCTTTGTGTATATTACCTAATATCTTTGCGGTCTTTGGTGCAAGTTTAGGATCATATTTCTTATTGAAATAATCTTTGACGTAGGGTTGACCCTTTTCTTTTAACCTACTAAAATCCCAACTTTCATGTTTTACCTGTGCCATGAATTGTGCTAACTCAGCACCTTTCATCCCTTCTTTTTTAGCAGCATTACTTACTATTGATTCTATTTGTGGGTTTTTGCTTGGTGCCGCGATTATTTGTTTCTTTTGCGGTGCGGTTTGTGCAGGTTGTGTGATAGCAGGCTTTACTGTAGGTTCAATTGGTTTGCTACCAAATTGTGGGGCTAAGGCTGCTGCACCTATAGTTGCTGCTGCTGCCCAATCTTTCCAACCCTCATCAATATCTTCAAGTTCTACTAATTTTCTATATAACTCATCACCTGTCCATGAGTGAGGACTACTACCAGTTCCGCTAACCGCAGTTTCTTCCAATGCAGTATTTGGATCAAAGATAGGACTTACCTCTTCCTGCATAAGTTTAGTGATACGTGGTTTGAATAATTGTACCTCACCTTTGTTAGTTTTTAACACAGGTTGATTATGTTTATCTTTAGTGAAGCCTTTAATCTCTGCCTTGCTATTCTTGAATTTACCTTTAAGGATGGTATCACCAACTGACAATTTTGGTGGTTGATATGTATCCGATTCGATTGTAAATTCTGTTGCTCTCATACTAGCAGTTCCATCTACGTCTGGCTTTACATATGGCCTTGTCTGGTGTCTTAGCACAACTGATACTGTGCATCTTCATTTGACCACGGCTGCGACTGCAATAGCTCTTGCGGCGCTTGCTGGCCTTGCTGCCTTTTTTCAACTTTGAAGGCTTGGTAGTCACCGCAGTTTTTAATTTTGAACCTGGATTTTCTCTGCGATAAGCATTAACAGCTTTTTGACTCATACCGTCTGTGCGATCCTTTTGATTGGCTTTTTGCCAATCTTCCATTACAGGGGTAGTCACAGCAAACACATATAACTCGTCATTACTTAGTGACTCAAGGTCTTCCCAAATTGCTTCTGCATCCACGCCATTACGGCCGGCAATATCTTCAATGATGTTTTCAATGATATCAAACTCTTCATCTAAGCCCTCCGCCACACCTTGCAACCCATCTAAATATCGTTTGACTTTTTGTAATCCTACTTGATCTAAGTCATCTAAATGTTCTTTGCCTGTTAATAGTTTTGTGAGTCGAAGGAAACTGGGTTCGTTATCCCATTTCACACCCTTACGGTCTGCTAATTTGTGTATGGTGTTAGGTGTTATGTTCTCACGTATGCTTTCGCCACCGCCATCTCCACCACCGTCGCTGGTACTATCGCTGTTGCCATAGTTTGAAAAATATCCATATCCTCCGTACAGTCCAGGTTTGTATCTAGCTTGTCGCACTTTGGACTTTTTGCGACTCTTCTTTTCAGTTATAATTTCGTTTATTTTCATTATTGCACCTCAGGTTCTTTCTTATTCTTAGCATCAATAATAGCATCCCACTTTTTTACTAATGCGTTCTTAAACTTTACTGTAGATATATTTTGTGATTGCATATACTTAATTAATTTAACTGCACTTTCTCTATCAGCAGAGTTTGGTTTACGTGCATTACTAAGATCATTACCTAATCCATCATCTTCATCTTCGTGATTCCTACCATAATATCTGATATTGTGTAATAGTTTAACTGCACGTGGACTTAACTGTTCTTCTTTATTTTTCTCAAGAAGTTCTAACCATGGTTTAATATAGTCAGTAGGTTTGCGATATGTAGTACCAACTCTACGTGATCCTTTTAGAACATCTCCTACATCAGCAACATTTTTTGCTCTACGTTTATCTAATAATTTCCAGGCTTTTTCATCAGTATATAGAAATATAGGTAAGCCGCGCTGTTTAGCCGCTATCATAAGTTCTCGCGCTCTAGGACTTCTAAATTCATCTTGCTCTTTAAGTAATAGATGTATCTCTGTTATCGCATCATCTGGTATCGTTGGTTCTTTACTGAATACACGATCTTCTGCTTCTCTTGTACGTCCGGGACTACCAAGCCAAGACCGTTCCCAATAGTCTATTGGTTTAACTATATAACGACTATTGAACCAATCACCGTTTAACTTAAACAATACCGCACCAACACCTACATAGTTATGATAATCACCGTGGCTAGTTCTTGATAAACTTAGAAAAAAAGGATGTCCAGGAGGTGCATAATTTTCTTCGCTTTTATTACCTGTTGTACTTGATAATTGAAATACACCAGACTTAACTATAGCCAAAGCACTATCAATACTTGTATAATGAAATAATATACTTGTTGCTCGCTCGATAAGGAATTCTGTTGCTCTCATTTTTTATTTTCTAGTTGATTTGATAGTCATAATGATTTCTTCTTGAGTTGTTCTTTAAGATACTCAATGTCTTTTTGTTGTCGTATCATCTCTAGTTCCATTTGTCGAACTCTTTCGGCAGTTTCATTTACCAATGGATGAGGTTTAAATTCAGCAACAAACTTACCTGCAGCATCCCATACTATTGATTTTTTAGAAATAGTTGAATCTATAACATCAATGCGGCTTTCTATGTGTAACACAAATGCAACTGCACTAACAAGAGCCACGCCCAACCCAACGACTATCTTGAGTGGTAATGTAATTTCAGTTTTTTCGTCTAATTGAATTGGCATAATATCATCCCCAACTTATTCCAGCACCATGTTGCTGAGCAAACTTAACCATATCCATTAATGTATCAACATATCGATCAACTTGACCTTGACTTCTGCCCATGTCATGTATTGTTGGTCCCCTGCCTATACTGGTCAATCCTGTCTCAGTATCAGTTGTTTGACGCATATTTCCTCGATTTACCGTTGGGTCTTGTGTGTAATGTTTAGTGTCTTGATTCTTTAACAGTATCAATTTTTTCATTATTGCAGGCAATTGTTCGTGTGTTATAATCCCAGAGTAATCGCTATTATCTAAACCCAACATACTAGCTATTGCACCTGCATTGGCGTTGGATACTTGTAATGCAGGTGCATTGGATACCCATTCTTTGCTCTTTCCGGCACCAAGACAATATCTGCAATTGGTTCCGTCATAGCTGTCTTTTCCGGTGCCATCACAGACCCAACATGGAGCCATTTCGTATTTGCCAAACTCATTTGATGACCAGGCACCTCGGTCATTTAATTTAGCTACACTAAATTCTACACCTTCTTTTAGGAATTCTTTTGCTCTCATTTCAACGCCTTGGCTAATATAGCACTATGGTCAAACGCCAGCTGTAATGTCGATAACTGCTTAATTGGAATCCAACTGGCCGCACTGGCATCATCACCTGCATGTACCACACCGCGATTTGGTAGATGTAGTTTAAAAGCATAACTCCATGTATTTTCCATTCGCGGATCACGATTTGGGGTTTTAAATTCTCCAACTGGTTGCACATTGTTGACCACTAATCCGGTTTCTTCTTGTAATTCTCGTTTGGCCGCATCAGCCACAGATTCTCCGGGTTCTACAAATCCCCCAGGCAATGCCCAATGTCCGGCGTATGGTTCACCTTTGCGTTTAATCAATAATACTTCAGTATCAGTATAGATAACTGCATCTACTACCATTAGTATTACTTTTGCAACTTCACCGTTAACAATATCAAATGCATAATTATATCCAGGACGTAGACGGTCACGTACTGATGCAGACAACTTCAACGGCTCGTGCCCATCCACCGTGACAATACCGTTGTTTACATTAATCAACTTGAATGGCCCAATAACCTGTCCTGTTGATTCAGTTATGAATTCTGTTGCTCTCATTTTGACATTAACATTTCTTTTATAAGTGCATTAGTTACTGGGATTATATCTATAATCTGATTAGGTGTGACCCGTGTCGCCGCTTTTAACCAACGCCCTTTGTTTGATGCTTGGCTGAGTGGATCAGCATCATCAACCTTCCAAGGATCCATCGGAGATTCAAATTTTATAATAGAAATATTTCCACTACCCATGTTCTTAAACAACTCCCAATCCCACTTTGCGGCCCATCGCACCGCATCTTCAAGATGATCAAATGCAAACACATCTCCACTACCATAACGCTCTTTAGAACCAGCCTGCAACCAATTTGTTGGCTGCATCATTAATATACCCTTGGATTTAATCTTGGGTATATTCTTTGTTTGGGTAACATGATATAACGTTCCGCTAGCAGATTCAGTTAGGAATTCTTGGGCTCTCATATCATCACATCACGTAAATTTGACCAACTGCACTTCTTAATACTTCACCAAAATAGTCAGACAAATCATCTGCCAAACCCTGCGCTTCATATTGTCTAGTAGATTCATCTTTATACTCTTGTTTCAAATACATATACTTTGATGGATTACCCCAGTTTTGTCTTCCATAGCCTAAGTTAGCAGGCAATGGATTTAATGTTATCTTGCCGTCTTTAATATATTGTGCAAACAGTTCATATAAGAATTCATATGGGCGGCGTATTGAACCTGAACGACTACTACGTTGTGTCCCTAACGCATTAAACAATGCATTATATTCTGGTGTCATATTCCAGTTAACTGATGAAGAGTTACTGTGACCTTCTGCTTTGCCGTATGCTCTGTTTAGTAGCTGATTAACTGTGCTAAAGAAGTATTCTTCAGCATCGGGCCAAGCACCAGACTCCTTTGATCCCATGCGGATGCTGGCGGCACGCCGATGTCCGGCTTGAACAGCATGTCCAAATCTATGTGCCATGATCCAAGGTGTCAATGGTACTTTACTATCTCCTTTATTGCCTACATATACGATTGTGATAGCATTGTCATGACCGTTGATAATCTGATCAGAATCTTTACCAAATATCTCTTTAACCACCTCAGGCTTCATAGGGCCATATTCGCTATATCTGCCTGTGCCTGGAATATTGCTAAAGAACAATCTAAAATCGTAAGGAGTATTTTGTAGGAACGTTTGAGTCTTTAACTGATTGACAGGGTGAGGGATCAGCTTTTTGTCTGGTCCGCGGAATGGTCCTGGCTTACTAAAATCACCTAGTGGTTGATAATCGGCTAGTGGTGCTTCAGTAATAAACTCTTGGGATCTCATTATTCACGTTCTACTTTAAGAGTACTACGAACAAACCATGCTTTCTTACCGTATAGGTCTTGCAATTCAGCCATGAAATTAGCAATACCTTGCTGTCGCTCTTGTGTTGCTTCATCAAAGATAGCAACAACTAGTTGAATCATTGTTTCGGAATCTTGTAATGATTCGGCAAACATTAGTTGAGCACGTGGGATTTTAATCTGGTCTTGAATAATTGATAGTTCTCCGTATCTCGTTAAACTTCCGGGTGTATAAGCACCCAGGATTCTAACATATTCAGCAATTGGATCGATAGTTGCATTTACATCTTGATACAATGTATCAAAGAATGCATGGTATTGCGGAAAGTTACTGCCTTCACAATTCCAGTGAAAGTTTTGAGTTTTAATAGCAAATGCTTGTGTACTTGCTAATAGTACTTTTAAATTATCTGATAACATACTTATCCTTTAGTTTTCTTTTTAGTAGCAACATTAATTGCCTTGCCACTGCGCTCTGGATTAGGATCTTCTCTGCGTTTTCTAGCAGCCGCACTTGCACGACCTTTCTTGCCTAAACTGTGTGCTTTACTTTGTGGCAGACATTTTGGTTTTCCTTCTCCTGGTTCTTTTGCGCACGGACCCTTGATATTTCCTTTAGTATCCATGCGAACCCACTTTTCTTTATTGAACCAATCATGCAAACTCTCATCTACTTTTTCAATACCTTCTAGAATAGAACTTTCATTCTTACTGCCAGTACCCCAGTTACTTGCACCTTTTTTACGACATTTTACTAATGCACCACTTGCATATGCACTTGGCCAAACTTTATAACGGCTTTTTACTTTATAATAGCAAGCGTCTTTCTTCTCGTTCATTAGTGCTTCACTAAACATTGGTCCATTACAATGTGGACATTTTTCTTGTTCTTTGCTTTCATTCTGTACACAGTTTGGATATGTTTTTCCAAACATTTTTTTGTTACCTTCTTTGTGATAACCTTTCCAACATGCTTCATCTAGATTCTCATGGTCGCAGTGCGTTTCACACATACCGCAATCTTCACACACCATTTCCATTTCAATTGATTCGTTATGTTTCTTCTTGCCAGCACAATGAGCCTTTTGACTAAAGCCTTTTGGATGTGAGCAGTTGATACTATTTTTATATTTTTGACTCCAGGCTTCATCCACACCTTGTGATTCAAACTGGCCTGCATCCTTGGAAACTTTACGCTCACTACCTTGACTAGGAAAACCTTGTTGCTGTGTTGATTGTTGAGTTTTCTTTGCGGCAGCATCTTGTGCTTTTGCTTTTAATAAATTTAAAGTTCTAGTATCTAATTCTTTTCTATCTTCTTTTGCTCTTTGAACTAATACATTATAGTATTTGTTTGCTAACTCTACTTGTTGAGCATTTATATTAGGCATAGTCTGTGCGCCGGCTGCGCCGGCTCCTAATGCACCCAAGGCCATTGCGCCTCCTGCAACAACA
>Ga0181348_1000242_pt1 | contig 22403 bp, 38 predicted proteins | sample Su13VDMM110DN_FD_130092 | JGI IMG/M metagenome (GOLD analysis project Ga0181348, IMG submission 130092) | Freshwater viral communities from Lake Michigan, USA - Su13.VD.MM110.D.N | ecosystem: Environmental > Aquatic > Freshwater > Lake | place: USA: Michigan | collected 2013-07-16
CAAGTCTTGAATCAAGTCCGGAGTCAAGTCTCGAATCAAGTCTATAATCAAGTCTGGGATCAAGTCTATGAACAAGTCCGGGATCAAGTCTGGTATCAAGTCCGGAATCAAGTCTGGAGTAAGATGATATGACACCTGTTAGAGATCAAGTCTTGGATCAAGTCTGGGATCAAGTCTTGAATCAAGTCTGGGATCAAGTCCGGGGTCAAGTCCGGGATCAAGTCTATGTTCAAGTCCGGATTAAAGTCTGGGATCAAGTCTCGATTCAAGTCAGGGATCAAGTTTGGTATCAAGTCGTGGATAAAGTTAAATGACACCTGTTAAAGATCAAGTCTTGGATCAAGTCGAGAATCAAGTCTGGTATCAAGACCGGAATCAAGTCTGGATTCAAGTCCGGGTTCAAGTCTTGGGTCGAGTCTCGAATCAAGTCCGGATTCAAGTCTGGGATCAAGTCCGGAATCAAGTCTGGAGTAAGATGATATGACACCTATTCTCAATCAAGTCCGGGATCAAGTCTCGAATCAAGTCTGGGATCAAGTCCGGGATCAAGTCCGGGTTCAAGTCCTGATTCAAGTCTGGGATCAAGTCGGGGGTCAAGTCTTGAATCAAGTCCAGGATCAAGTCTCGATTCAAGTCATGGATCAAGTCGAGAATTGAAGCTGGTAGAAAAAATTTTTTAAAAATTCTTGCTAAAAATAGAAAATCAAATTTTTGAAAGGATATGAAATGATTGTCGACTCATTAGTAGGCTCTCAGGAGCCTTTACAACCTATTAGTAGGTCTCACTTCACGTTTGAGATGTACGCTCCAAATAGTGTATCAGAGTCTGGAGTGCCTATGATGGATCGTGTTAACATCCAATTCAGTGGTGACGAACTTTCTTTGACAGATGTGATTGCAAAGTTTGAAGACTTCCTAAAAGCATCTGGTTATTCGCTTGGCAAAAAATATCTAGATTTAATTGAAAAATAATGGACAGTGCTTGTATTCTGCTGTCAAACTGTACTTGGTACGAGTATCTCTATGCTTTCATGATCAACTTTTTGTTTTTATGCTGGATTATAGGATCTGCGATTATTACGATCCTAATTATCATTTTAATAATAAAAGCGTAAAAAAAGGGAGGCGAAAGCCTCCCTTTCTCGTTTTATAAATAAGAAGAAATTACAGGGATTGAACCATGAAAAAGTTATTATCCGCTCTGTTTCTCTTTTTTGTTATGACAACAGTGGCAGTAGCCCAGCCAGGTTACTTCACGCCTGACATTGAATCAATCAGAAGAGAAAACAAGCTTGTAGTCGCAATGACGAAATTTGACAACCCACCGTTTTATGGCGGTACGTCAGATAAAATGATTGGACTTGATGTTGATATTGCCAATCAAATTGGTCGCATACTGAACGTTCCAGTTGAGTTCCGCCGCGATGCTGCTACTTTCCAAGAAACAGTAGAACAAGTAAGAAACAAACAAGCGGACATAGCAATCAGCAAGCTGTCAATCACTGGTCCCAGAATGACCATGGTTCGATTCACACAACCGTATGTGCAGCTGAGGCAGGCTATGGTCGTCAATCGCCTTTGGATGAGCCAGAACGCGAATGGTAGAACACCTTCTGAGATTATCAGAACTTTCAACGGTCCTATCTCCTTTATTCGCGGATCAAGTTACGACACGTTTGCCAGAGCAAATTTTCCTAATGCAACGTATCATCCTGAATCTAGCTGGGATAACGTAATCAATGGCGTTATGGAAGGTAGATACGCAGCAGCATACAGAGATGATTTTGAAATCAAGAGGGTTGCAACTGAAAGACCTTCAGCATCAATCAGCACAAGAACAGTCGTGATTCAAGATTCACTCGACAATATTGCTGCTGCCGTTCACCCTGATAGTCAGCAGCTGCTTAGCATCGCCAACTTTGTAATACAAAGCAACTTTAATAATATAACTGTTGAATTGCTGATCAAGAGATTGAGAGAGGAACAAAGATAATGGAAAAAGTAAAGAAGTTTCTCACAAACCCGATAATAATCTTATTCTCGATCATCCTCGGTGTTGCTGCAGGTGTGTATTACCCATCAGAGAGCATCAGTTTCGAAGAGGTAGGATCAGTTTATATTAGTTTACTAAAAGTCGTCGTTCTTCCGTTCTTGTTGGCGACGATTTTGGTTGGTGTCATCAGTTTGTTACAAAAAGATGATGCTGCTGGGATGATCAAAAGAATCATTGTAGGTTTTCTAATCTCAATGGTTCTGGCTAGTGCTATTGGCGTCGGTACAGTTATGTTAACAACAACTGAAATGACACCAGAAAAACAGGCGAGCCTGGGTACTCTTGTAACAAGTAGAGAAGGATCTGTTGATCTTTCTGTTTCTCTTGATGTGAATAAGGAACCTGCTCCTCCAGCAAACGATCAAAGTCTAACAAGTAAGTTTATTCCGGAAAACATTTTCCAGAGTCTGAACACCGGGGAAAGCTTAAAGGTCGTTATCTTTTGTTTGATCTTCGGCGTCGCGTTGGGTCAGGTTAAAAGCGCAGGCAGAAAAGTTATTGTTGACTCGTTACAAGCTATTCAAGCTGCCTGTATCGAGGTGTTCAAGTTCCTAAACTACTTCTTACCATTCGCATTGCTTGCTATGATTTCAAGTCAGGTCGGTAAAGTAGGCATAGGAATCTTCCAAACAATGCTCGAGTTCGTAATTCAGCAGGCGTTGGGTGGTATAGCTATCATCGTTGTCGGAACTATCGTTCTTGTGATAAGATCAAAAAGTTCGTTGATGACTGTCATCTCGACAGTCAAGGAAACATTGATTGTTGCTGTATCAAGTCGAAGCAGCCTCGCATGCATTCCATACGCGCAGGAGGCTTTAACTAAACTAAAATTCAACCGTAGTAGCGTGGAGCTAATGGTCCCTTTGAGCTTCACGGTAAACAGAATCGGTTCTATTACTTACTACGCTATCGCTACTATCTTTATTGCAAACATCTACGCAATGAGTCTAGGTTATTATGGTTTGATTATAGTTTTAATGGGTGCAATATTAGCGGGTCTCGCGAGCGCGGGTACAACTGGGGTGCTTACAGTGGCTACTGTAAGTATCGTTTGTGACTTATTGAGACTACCTCATGAAGCTGTTATTGTTCTTTTGATTGCTGTTGATCCTGTTATGGACATGATTAGAACTGCTAGCCACGTTTATGGTAATGTTGCGGTGACATCTTTTGTATGTGACAGAGAGGATCAATCAGATGAAGGACGCATTTCTAAAGATATTTGAACAGATTAACTCGCCTTTTAAGTTATTCGTTCTTGTTATTATGTTCGTATTGTCAGTTGCTGGGTGGTTCTTTTACACAGAGAAAGACACCTTCATGGCTTCATACAAGGCGCAGCAAGCACTGCCTCGTATGAATGGTAAGTACGAAGACGCGACTGCTTTTATTTTAAAAAGAACGGAGGCAGACCTCGTAGCTATCTTTGAAGTCAACACTCTTTTGAATACAAGAAAGGTTGCTTGGATTCAGACAAGAGAAGATGGAAGAGTAAGAGCGCATGACGGTTACAATGTTGGGTTGTTTTCAAACAACTTAGCTAACAATCGTGATGTTATTGGGTTGATGTCGGGGGATGCTCCTTGCTCAGAATACAAAGCTGCTCAGAGCTATATTGGCTTCTTCTACCTAGACAAAGGCATAACTTACATGTGTCGTATTAGCGTTCCGCCCGAGCAAACGTTCATCGGGCAGATTACAGTTGGATGGAGAGTGAAGCCATCAGACGATGAAGTGTCTAGAACAGTGATGAGAGTCGCCTCTAACATTTTATACTCAACACCAAGATAATGCTTGACTTTTGGAGCAGATAATATATAAGTAGTTATAGGGTGTCGGTCGGGGAGGGTGGTAATCCGCAGGTCTCCAAAACCTTGAGAAGTCAGTTCGATTCTGACGACCTTCGCCAAAAGATTATTTCATTACCAATACTATTTTATATGGCGGTTCAGTCGTTTGCGCGGCTGAACCGCCAAGTCGTTGAAAAGATTAGAGAAAGAAAGTCTAAAAAAGACGAAAAAAATTGTCTAATTTTTTCAATGACTTGCATGCAACCCCTTGAAATCGTTCGTTTTTATTTTCCTTGACTTTTTTTAGAATCTAGGGTATGTTATGAATATGATGATGAAAGGGAATGAGATGCAAAAGATCGTAATCAACGTTTGCTTCGGCGGTTTTGGTTTGTCGAAGAAGGCTCTGACGCTCTACAATGAGCTTACCGGTAGCGCGCGTAAATATGATTCCGGTATTCCTCGGGACTGTAACACTCTTGTTCAGATCGTTGAGGAGATGGGCAAGCAATCCTGGGATACTTACTCTCAGCTGAAGGTCGTCGAGATCCCTGATGGCGTTGAATGGGAGATCGCAGAATATGATGGTAGCGAGCATATTGCCGAAAAGCATCGTACTTGGTGTTGATGTGTTAGAGTCCGTAGCTCAGCGGTAGAGCATCTGACTTTTAATCAGATGGTCCTGGGTTCGAATCCCAGCGGACTCCCCAACTTCCTAAAAAAAGTGCTTGACTTATTTTCAAAACTAGGTTATAATGTTTTTATAAGATAGAGAGGAAAAGAAGATGGCTTTTAGGTTCTTTGAGTCTACCGACGTTCAAAACTACTACGTGCAGTTTCAGGATGTTTCGGGCTGGCGTACGTGCTCAACCATGAGCGCGACCAATGGATCGCAGCGTCTTCTTATTGAGATGGAAACTGCGCAAAGGTATTACCCAGGTCATCGTATTCGTATCATCGATGATGAGGGTCGTGTTATTGATATTTTGAATTGAGTCAAGATTTTCCTTGACTTATTTTCAAAATTAGGTTATAATGACCTTAAGATGATGAAAGAGGAGAAGCGAGATGATTCGACCCGAGACAGTTAAGATGATGATCGAAATGACTCCGTCGCAGCTGTGCACTGTCCTTGATTTTTCAGGTTATCCGGGCTGCAAGTTTACGGAAGTTTCTTTTCAGGGAATCACGGAGTCTGGTGATTTTCGTTATACTGTAAAGTATCTCGAAGATGGCTTAGTAGAAATTGGTCGTGTGTATGTGACATACGACCACGCAACCAGCATGCTTTCTGCTATTTTCTGAGGGGAATTAAGATGAAGCAAAAAAGTCCTTGACTTTTTCCCCAAACTAAGCTATAATGACTTTGTTGAATGAGTTCAACGCTAACGCAATCCGAAAGGAACTATATCATGACTAATCTTTCTAAGACTGACCGTCTGGGTATTGCCCTCGCTGAAGGTGCGCAACTGACTGCTCGTCAGATTGCTTCTCGCTTCCGCGCTGCTAATCCCCATGACCTGGTCTTCCGTCTGCGTAACGCTGGGATGAATATCGAGTTGAATACTCGCACCAACTCTAAGGGTACGACTGTTCAGTTCTATTCTATGGTTCAGCGCAAGACTTCGAAGCGTAAGGCTGCTTGATACTACTAGCATAGGGTTATCCTTTTTTAAACTTGGGTTGAGAGTAAAATCTCAACTCCTTTTATGCTCTTTGACAATTGTATAAATACGGGTTGGTAGCTCAGAGGCAGAGCAGGTGGCTCTTAACCATCAGGTCGAGATTTCGAAATTCTCCTAACCCTTTTGGATCCTTGGTCGAGTGGCTTAGGCGCAGGTCTGCAAAATCTGCTACAGTGGTTCGATTCCACTAGGATCCTCCAGTTTCAATGGTCAGTAGCTCAATGGTAGAGCAGAGCACTGTTAATGCTCCGGTTGCAAGTTCGAATCTTGCTTGACCAGCCAATTATCCCGCATTCTAGACAGGCGGGAGAGACCTAGCAGACCCAACAGAGGGGAAAGTCTGCGAATATCGGATTGCTTACCTCATTCGCGAATGGGCTTAACCGATAAGGTGTACGGAATCCTCCCGTTGGGGAGTGATAGCACTTCGTTCTGGTTCCTACTCTGGATCGATGCTCGGAGCGAAGGCGGTGCTACGCGGCCTTTTGCTCCGCTAGTAAGTAGTGATACGGTCGTGCTGCTCGGGGGTGCGACAAGAGATTAAACCTTTAAACTGCGTACGTGGTTGGGTTAGCCCGAGCCAAATATTGCTTCCTTAGCTCAGTTGGTAGAGCAATGTGTTGATAACGCATAGGTCGCTGGGTCGGGACCAGCAGGAAGCACCAAGTTTGCCCGTATAGCACAGTGGTAGTGCAATCGCCTTGTAAGCGATAGGTCGGGAGTTCGAATCTCTCTGCGGGCACCATATTGCGGGTATGGTATAGGAGATGTGCCCTAGCCTTCCAAGCTAGAGAGGACCGGAGCGTTACCGGCTACCCGCTCCATTAATGGCGCCAGAACAGGTGTTCCGATCGATCTCATAAGTCGGTACGTGTTGGATCGTTACCAACTGGCGCCTCCAAAGTAGTAGAAAGTCCTTGACTTTTTTCAAAACTAGGGTATAATTAACTTATGAAAATCGCTTATGACGAAAATCCTCTGAAAATACAAGTCTTTAAAGAAGATATTTGTAACGTACAACATTACGCAGAAAGTTATAATAACGTATGTCTGATATAATCAAAGATGTAGAAAACGCAATAAACGATTCGGTGAAAACCCTGTTTCCTCTACAGGTTGATACAATTAGACCTAAGTTGAAAGTATGGATGGATCATGAACGAGGAGTAATTGTATCAAATATAGGTATGATCCTGGGGAAAGAAGTGAAATGTAAAGCTGATGTCGCAGCTGTTATGTTGGCTGTTAAACTTAGAGAAAATCAAATGTTTGAAAGGGTATATGTCTCGTGAATTTTTTTCAAAACTAGGGTATAATTAACTTATGAAAATCGCTTATGACGAAAATCCTCTGAAAATACAAGTCTTTCTTGATGATAAAGAGAAAGACTTGTTGCGTTCTAAAATTATAGATGAAGCGTTGAAAGATGCTATGTGGTCTATTTACCTAGACAAAGAAAATAATTTAAACAACATTGAAAAGGAAACAACCAATATTATTGAAGAGTTGACTGAATCTGGTCTAATACAAGAAAGATTCGATTATCTTTTGAAAGCATTAGAAAAAGGTGAGCACGCAGGTGATTGTACCTGCCAGCCATTTTCATGTAGTAAGTGTGAAGCGGAATACCTTTTGGGTATTGATACAATCAAAGATCTCCCAAAGTCTATGGCTTATTCTATAGATCGATCTTTTAGGGAATGTGAGAGTTTAGATGGGGCTATTATTTTTCTCAACAAAACAATACCATCGGAACCATCGGAGGAGTATAAACAATATCCAGAGCTCTGGTCTAAAAATCTAGATTCTTTTCAGAAAACAAGAGAGCAAGCAGCAAAGTGGTTGGTTAATTATAGAAACGAACATTTTGGGGTGGAACATGAGTAATTATCCTTACGCCGTTGTTCTTGGTGATGAACCAGAAGTAACAGTTGCGCTAGCCACGGGCAAAAAGTGTATGCGTTGCTGGAAGATTAAAGATGAAGTTGGTTTTTCAAAAGATATTGATGATGTATGTTTAAGATGTTATAAAGTTTTAGAGCCTGAGAGCTGCGACCATCAATTGAGTGCTATGCGTTTCGATTATCTTTATAGTGTCTATCGCGAAAGAGGGTTTACAAAAGATGAAGCCGTGGCTGAAGCTTGTACAAATAATAGAAAAGAATAACGATGCTGTTGATCTATTTTCTGAAACAGTCTTTTGGGCATGGGAAGTTTATGACTCATGAGCATTTTGGAGTTAAATAAGGACTGCGAATCTTAGTAGTCAAAGTTTTTGGGTGTGTTGATGCTATGGCGTGTGCATCCCGCGACTGTAAATCGCGTCCCTCGTGGTAAACATTGTTGGTTCGACTCCGACCACACCCACCATTAATAAATACTTGTATGGAGGTACAAAATGCCAGAACCATACGTCAGATTCAACGAAATAAAGTTCATTAACAGACAGCAGAAGAGCTTCTGTAAGCTGTTATACAAACAGATAAAAGAGATGGAAGACGATTTGATGGCTGAGGAAGAGTGTTGTGACTTCCTCAAAAATCTCAGTGATCATGCAGCTAAGATCTCCTATCAGGCGATAGAAAACAATAAGAAAATCTTATTCGCAATGAAGCTAACGTTTTGGTATTATACCGGTACTAATTCTTCTTCCGTTCTTGATGAAGAAAAACTAGTTGACATTTTCAATCTTGTATAGTATAAATAAAGAGTTGCCGTTGATAGCAATCAAATAGGTTAGTCAGGACCACGGGGCAGTGCCGTGCGCCTCCACCAATGAGGGGGCGAAACAGAGATCGACTGATGACGGTAAGGGTTGGAGTAGGCAATGGTGCGGAAGCTACCTAACGCAACGAAAACAACAAATGCAAACGACAATTTTGCAGTTGAGTCAGGTCGCCTAGCGGCATGATTTCTTGGGTTTACGATTGTACCTAGAAACAGAAACAATCGATTTTTCAATTGAAAGGATGATACTGATGAAGACTTTTGCTATTACATTGGCTGCTGGTTTGATGGCAGCTGGATCAGTTTTTGCTCAGAGCGCACCTGCTCCTTCTCCTATGCGGGGATTCTATGTTGGTGCATCTGTTGATGTTGGTGGAACCAAGCCTCAAGAGTCTCAAACATGGGGTAACTCCCTGGCTCTTGGTTACGAACTAAATCGTAACTTCGCTGTTGAAGCAGTTGCTTCTTATAACTATAAGAACTCTTCACACGATGCAGGTCAGACTGGCTTCGTCAACCTTATCGTTGGTCAGTCTCTCGGTCGCGTTACTCCATACGTTCTCGTGGGCGCGGGTGTGGGTCTGAATGGTGCTGGTAACCACGATAAGAACGCTGATGCTCTTTGGAACGTTGGTGGTGGTGTTGCATACAACGTAACGCGTAACTGGCAGCTTGATGCTCGCTATCGCTATGTCGATGGTTGGCAAGGTGGTCGTGAAGCTGAGCATGCTGTTTCGCTCGGTGTAAACTACAAGTTCTGATTAGTACTGGTGGGCATCAATGCCCACCTTTTACGGAGGGTGCCGGGGTTGGCTCCCCACACAGTCTTGAAAACTGCGGCTCCGAAAGGATGATGGTTCGATGCCTTCACCCTCCGCCATCTTACTAAGGATTGCCAATGAGTTATTCAATTGATATTCTAAAGAAGTCTTCGTTTCAAGACGAGATTACGAATGTTTTAGAAAACGATAATGCGAAACTCAAGATGGGCAATCTGGCTCACGGAATAGTTCTTTCTTACTTCAAGAATCGTATAAAAGAACTTGACGAACAGACTAAAAAGTAGTATATTATGTTTATTGACTGAGAGTAGCTCAACGGTAGAGCACTGCGTTTGGGTCGCAGGGGTTGTAGGTTCAAATCCTGTCTCTCAGATATCATTTTTGGGAGGTTAGCTTCAGCGGTAGAGCGTCTCGTTTACACAGAGAGGGTCGGGAGTTCGAATCTCTCACCTCCCACCAATTTATGAGGAAGCTATGAAGTTCATGATTGACATTGATGGTACGATTTGCAACCAAGATCCTGGTAATGAGTACACGTATGCCAAACCCTATATGAAACGGATTCATCAGCTAAATAAGCTGTTCGATGAAGGTCATGAGATACACTACTGGACAGCTAGAGGATCTTCTTCCGGTAAAGATTGGAAGGATTTTACTGAGACTCAGCTGAAGTGGTGGGGATGTAAGTACACTACTCTGAGCCTCGGTAAACCGTCTTACGATGTTTGGATTGACGATAAGGCAATTGCGCTTGAAGACTTCTTTAATGATTGATGCCGGATCGTCTAACGGTAGGACAACTGGTTTTGGTCCAGTTTATGTTGGTTCAAATCCAGCTCCGGCATCCAAGTTTATGCTCTCGTAACCGCCCTGAATACGAATCAGGAGTAAGGTAATGGAGGAAGATACAGGTTCGAGTCCTGTCGAGAGCTTTGCCAGTGTAGCCCAACGGCAGAGGCACTAGTATTAGGAACTAGCGAGTGTTGGTTCGAGTCCGACCACTGGTACCATTTTTTGTGGTGATAGTAGCTCAATCGGGAGAGCGCCGGACTGTGATCCCGGAGGCAGTGGGATCGAAACCCATCTATCACCCCATGGGCTCTTAGCTCATCTGGGAGAGCGCCTGCCTTGCACGCAGGAGGTGATCGGTTCGAGTCCGATAGGGTCCACCAGTTATTGCATATCTAGCTGACGAGCGAAAGTCCGTTGAAGTTGAGTAGGGAAGTCGTACTCCTGAGGGGATGGAGGATTGATATGCAACAGTTACCGGTTTCGGTCGTCCGGCTACGGCAGACGAACACCAAGGCACGATTTGGTTGCGTACGCTGGTGTTCTATTAGCTGTTGGTGTAGTAAAACCGAATCTATTCAGGAAGGGTGGCTGAGAGGTCTAAAGCACTCGGTTGCTAACTGAGCGATCCGAACGGATCCGTGGGTTCGAATCCCACTCCTTCCGCCATAATAAATAATCCTACTTTCAACGTTGTTACAGGATTCTCATGATATGCACAACGTACCTCCGCTTGGGCGACACATGATTCTTGAGGTCTGGGGTAAACCCGGATCTATTCCATATTGGAACATGGATGAGGCGGCTGCTGCTCTTGTTCAATCTGCGAAAGATGCTGGAGCGACTGTCTTGTCGGAACGTTGGCATCACTTTGGCGCTGGGTATGGTTATACCGGAGTTGTCATTCTGTCAGAAAGTCACATATCGGTCCACACTTGGCCAGAGAAGGGGTATGCAGCGATTGACGTATTTCTCTGCGGCACATGCGATCCAGAGGACACACTGGGGACTATTTTGGGCTTCTATGGGGCTGAGAAGCACTCAATGCAGGTTCTCCAGAGGGGTCTGAAAATAATCTATTGAAATCATTAGACTTTATTTTTTCCTAAAAACTTTTATTTTTCTCATAAAAACCTTTATTTTTTCCTAAAAACCGAAAAAAGATATATCTATTAAAAACAAGTGGTTAGCTAATTCGATCGGCTAACCCCTTCAATTCATTTGATTTTATTTTGCTTGACTTTTTTACGTTCTTAGGGTAATATGATAATATGATGATGAAAGAGGGAAATGAGATGAACCCGATCACTCTTACCGAACGAGAATATGTGACCCTCGTTGCTGGCTACACGCCTGACGATGAGGAGATCCGCGAGTTCCTCGCTGAGTATGAGGACTGGCTCCTCGGTAATCAGATCCAAGAGTAAAGTGAAATGAAACCTGTTAAAGATCAAGTCCGGGATCAAGTCCGGGATCAAGTCCGGGATCAAGTCCGGAATCAAGTCTGGATTCAAGTCTGGGATCAAGTCTGGGATCAAGTCTGGGATCAAGTCGAGGATCAAGTCCGGAATCAAGTCTGGGATCAAGTCTTGAATCAAGTCTGGGATCAAGTCTGGATTCAAGTCCAAGATCAAGTCGGGGATCGAGTCGGGGATCGAGTCGGGGATCGAGTCGGGGATCGAGTCGGGGATCGAGTCGAGCAAAGATGAGTTCTATGAACAACCATAATCACGAAAGAATCAAGCATCTGTTTGATTATATCTACGATGCTTGCCGATATGATTCTAAAGGCGAACTTCGCCCTGACTTAGAACGAAATCGAGAGTACGCTAGGTATATCGGCTGGCTCGAAGGTAATCTTATGGAATGCTTGACCGACGAACAAGTCGAGCTTTTGGTGCAACGTGTCAATCTGGGAATATACAGTCATGCAGTTGATGAAACCGTTCTTCACGACGACAAAGACGAGTCGTTCTTCTAAGCCATCCGCAAAACAGGTCCAGGCTAAGTTAGAACATGAAGCCTGGTTAAAACGCAATGGCGTTCACCCGGAGCAGCTTACTAAGGCGAAGCTGCATAAGAACGTTCTACCTTCCTATAAGACTGAGAAGGTTCAGCTGAGTAACACAATCGTCGATGGAGGTCGCGTACATGGAATCATGGCTAATCTTCACAAGGAGCCTGAGCATGTTCAGAAGCAGATTATGGCTAAGGTCGCATCTGTTACACCTCTTTACAACAAGGGCGGGTATGCGGTCGCTGTGAAGTCAGACGGTAACTGTCTCGGTAGTCGGAGTCGGAGGATGTAAAAAGTCCTTGACTTTTTTTCAAAACTAGGGTATAATGCCTATATAGGATGAGAAAGGGAAAGACAATGACTAAGTTCAAATGCATCTATACCGAAGTCAACGATAATCGTCAGTCTAAGAACTACGGTCTGTTGGTAGAACGTGTAAAGAAGTTCCCAACATTTGCGGAGGCTGTAACCTTTTCGCGACGTATTGCTAACACCAGTGTCCACGTTGTTGGTCGCCCAATCATTGAGGAAGTTGAACGATGAATACAACTGATTTCTACAGAGGTTTGAGCGACTATAAATACAATTTGATTACAACAGTAGAAGAACTAAAGAAGGCGATCAAGGAGAACGATGAAAGCCATATGCAGGTTCTCTTTGATCGTCTAGAAAAACAATTAATTAATCTTTTATGGAGATATAAATGAAGAAGTTGTTGCTGGTTGGATTGGCTGTTATTGGTTTGAGTGGATGCGCTGTATCCTCGCCTGGGTATGTTTACCGTCCAACACATGGCTATCATTCAGCGCCTCCTAGGCACTACTATCATCGTCCTGTCTGCCGCGATGTGTTCTCTGGTAGAGACTACTATGGTCGTCCAGTTTTCAGGCGCGTTTGTCATTAATGTTCAAATTGTATCTTTTTATTACGCTACTACTGACTGGGTGCTCGCCGCACCTTAATCCGTTTCTTGGACAAGAACTCTTTAAAACGGATACCGAGTACGGAAAGTTAGTATCCCCTGAGTCGTTACCACCAGGATGCCGTCAGGAGTTTTCCCATAGATCCTTATATCGTTATTATTACGGCAGGAACATCTACAGAACTATCTGTGATAGATGATTACCTGTCCCGTAGTCCGTAATGTTATTATGATGTTCGTAGTAGCCTACGTACTAATGGGGTGTTCAGCTATGAAGTCTGCTTTTCCTGAATTACAAAAGCAGCAAAGAGTGTCTCCGATCCCTATCGAAGACATGCGACAAAATCCAGACAAGAGATATACTGTTGTGTGTGGTGTTGCAATATCGTTCGAAAACGATCGACGCTTCTACTGTATCTAACGTTGCTGCTCTTGGTTGTTACCTGCCTCAGCGGTAGCCTTTGCTTTCTCTAAAAACTCACGCAAAGCTGTTATGCTGTTCTTGCAGGTTGTATTGTTTTGATACAACTGCACTAGCAGTCTAGCAACTTGCACATCAGTCAATGTTCTTGAATGCGGTAGAGTATCAACTGTCGGGCAGTTGAACATAGATTCCTCAGGCATTACTATTTGATGTTGAGTTGATCTTACGACCACTGGATCAGATCCACAAGCAGCCAATGCGATCAAAGGTAACAATAACAAAGCTCTCATCTGGTTGCTCCTGGTCTAAGGCTATCTACGGTTCTCTTCAGCACCTCAGAAGCAGGTCTATCCTGCGCTTGCCCTGAAGTCAGATAGCGGTCAATCCCACTCATTCTTCTATTCAGTTCTTCGTTCTGCGCAGTCAAGGCTCTAGCAGCTGCTGCTTGCTGCTCTGAGATCTCTTGCTGTTTACGAAAAAACTCAACTTGATCTTTTTGATTTTGTTCCATCTGCTGCCGATTAAACTCTAATAAAGCAGCATGTTGGATGTTTCTTTTCCACACATAGTAAGTGGTTGTAATTCCCCCCAATGAAAAGAGGGCAATAAGTAGGTATATGGCTATTTTGCTTAGACCGAACATTTCAACCACCATCATCTTTAAGGTTTTGTATGGAAAACGAACTCATGAGCCTTCAAGTAGTTTCAGAAAGACTAATCAGAGAAGCCGCTCAGGCTGCTGAATCTTTGGAACCAGACGAGAAGCACAACTCTTTTATTTATGCTTTAGAAACTGGTAAGATCTACAGGGATAATAATTTGTCTCCTGTTTACCTGTTAGACCATCATCGAATGGCAATTTATGTCACTTCGAAGCAAAGATTAGAAAAAAAGTTTCACTAAAGGCTTGACTTTTTTGGTAAAGTAACCTATATATAATGTGCGTCGCCTAATGGGACGCATACCTGAAATCTCGCTTTATAAGGAGAAAGACCATGTCACTTTGGAAGACATACAACTTTGACACAAGCAATTTCGATCGTTTCTTTGTTGGCGCTGATGCCCTCGCAAAGAACCTCCGCGATAATGCTGAATGGATTGCTAACAACGCAGCCAATTCCTATCCTCCATTCAATCTAAAGAAGGTCGAAGATAACAAATACGTTATCGAGATGGCTGTTGCTGGTCTAGCCAAGCAAGACATCGAGATCACTCTTGAAGAGAACAAGCTGATCATCAAGGGTAACACTGCTGGGGATAGTAATGGCGATGAAAATACAGCCTGGTTGCACAAGGGTATTGCGGATCGCGCGTTCACACGCCAGTTTACTCTGGCTGATAATGTCGAGATCAACAACGCAAATCTGATCAATGGCATGCTCAAGATTTGGCTCGAGCACGTGATTCCCGAATCAAAGAAGCCAAAGAAGATTGACATCGCCGACGAAGGTGATGGCGAGAAGCCAGCAAAGAAGGCTGACAAGAAGCAATTTCTGTCAGAATAAATCAAATGAGAACCAATACCGTATTTCGCACAGCAGCTCGCGTTGCTCAGTTGGTTAGAAACACTGTCAACTTCACTAAGGAGCTAAGAGATCTGAACAAGCTTTCAGACAGAGAACTAAGAGACATGGGTATATCAAGATACGATGTTTCAGCTCTGGCGAAGAACATGAGAGAACATCCCGTGGGTCGCTAATATAAGTAAGGGGAGCTTCGGCTCCCCTTATTCATTAGGAGATCTACATGCTTGTAACAAGAGAACAACTCGCGAAGTTTTTCGATCACACTCCTGCAAGAACGATCGATGACTATCTCGAGCCAATAAATAAGACATTAGAGCACTTTCAGATCAACACAACGCGAAGAATTTCTATGTTCTTAGCGCAAGTCGGTCACGAGTCTGGCGGTTTGAAGTTTGTTGAAGAGAATCTAAATTATAGAGCAGATCGTCTTCCTGTAATTTTTCCAAGGTATTTCAGAGATGTCGATCCAAACGCATACGCCAGAAACCCAGAGAAGATAGCAAACCGTGTTTATGGTAATCGAATGGGCAATGGACCTGAGTCTAGTGGTGACGGGTATCGTTATCGTGGGCGTGGTCTTATACAATTAACAGGTCACGATAATTACGCACATTTCGCGCATGACATTGGTATGACAGTCGAAGATGCCGTTCATTATCTAGCAACACCAGAAGGCGCAGCTATGTCGGCTGGTTGGTTCTGGGCTACTCATGGACTGAACGAAATCGCTGATCGTGGTGATATTGTTTTAGCAACAAAGCGCATTAATGGCGGAACGATTGGTCTTGCTGATCGTCAAGCGCACTATCAGGAAGCACTACACATTTTCGCTTGACTTTTTGCGCTATCTAAGGTATATTATTAGAATGGTTGATAGAGGTAGCGCATGTTCTTTTACACAAATGTTTTTGCTCGCGGGGACAAAGTCTACCTTCGCGGATATAGAGATGGTCGTAGGATTGCTGAAACGATTCAGTACAAACCTTATCTTTTTGTCCCCGCTGATCGCAAAACAAACACAATCTACAAGACACTAGACGGTAAACCTGTATCAAAGATTGATTTCGATTCAATCTCAGAGGCTCGTGACTTCGTCAAGAGATATGAAGACGTAGCGAACTACGACATCTACGGTCTAACGAACTTCCAGTACCTTTTCATTCACGATAAGTTTCATGGTGACATGCAGTATGACACCTCACAGATAAACATCATCGGGATTGATATTGAGACTGATTCGTCTGACGGATTCCCAAACATCGAGAAGGCTGACAAGGAAGTAACAGCTATCACCCTCAGCCGTAAGGGCGAGAAGGTGGTACTGGGTATGAAGGATTACAATCCTGCCGAGGGTGTACACTATATCAAGTGCAAAGACGAGTGGCATCTGCTCAGCAACTTCCTAAAGATCTGGCAGTCTGGTCGCTATCAGCCTGATATTGTAACAGGTTGGAACATTGAGTTCTTCGACATTCCTTATCTCGTGAACCGAATCAAAGGCATTCTTGGTGACCATGAAGCTAAGAAGCTGTCACCTTGGGGATTCTTAGAAGAACGCACAATTGAAATTCATGGGCGCAACAATCAAACATTTACTCCCGCTGGTATCAATGTGCTTGACTATCTAAATCTGTATAAGAAGTTCAAGTTCGAGATGCAGGAAAGCTACAAACTTGATAACATTGCGGAGAAAGAGCTAGGTATCAAGAAGCTAGACTATTCCGAGTATGGTTCGCTGAACGATCTGTATGAGAAGAATCCACAAAAGTTCTTCGATTACAACGTTCATGACGTTACGCTGATTGACAAGCTTGAGGAAAGGTTAAAGTTTATCGAGCAGGTCATCGCGTTCGCGTATGACGCGAAGGTAAACTATTCTGATACACTGACAACTGTTCGCCCCTGGGATGTTATCATTCATAACTATCTGCTTGACCGTAACATCGTTATCCATCAGTTCAAGAAGACAGCGAACTACGAGTCTCTGGTCGGTGGTTATGTGAAGGAACCAAAGATCGGTATGAGCAAGTGGGTTGTTTCGTTTGACTTAAACAGTCTATATCCTCACCTGATTATGCAATATAACATCAGCCCCGAGATGATGGTTGGCCGTGAACAGTACTTCCCTATGATCGAATCAATCATTGATGGGCATGCTGTCATCGAAGGTCCGTATGCTGTAGCAGCGAATGGCGTAAAATTTCGCAAAGACAAACAAGGCTTCCTGGCTGCTTTGATGGAGAAGATGTATAACGATCGAGTTGAATACAAAAATAAGATGCTTGAGTCCAAGCAGCTGCTTGAGGATACTCCCGAGGATAAGGTTGAAGAGCGTAGGTTGATTGGAAATGACATCGCCAAGTATCACAATCTTCAGCTTGCTAAAAAGATTCAGCTAAACTCCGCTTACGGTGCTTTGGGTAACGAATACTTCCGCTGGTTCAGTTTTGACATGGCTGAAGCGATCACTATGTCTGGTCAGCTGTCTATTCGCTGGATCGAAAACAAGATGAATGATTACCTCAACCGAATGCTTAAGACTAAGAACGTTGATTATGTTATTGCTTCTGATACAGATTCAATCTACGTCAACATGGAGCCAATGGTCAAGACACTCGGGACGGATGACGTTCAAACAATCATAGCGGCACTTGATAAGTTCTGTGATGGACCCGTTCAGAAGATGATCAGCAACTCATATCAAGAGTTGGCTGACTACATGAATGCGTATCAGCAGAAGATGTTTATGAAGCGCGAGACTATCGCCGACAAGGGCATCTGGCGTGGTAAGAAGATGTATATTCTGAACGCTTGGAACATTGAAGGTGTTCAATATAATGAACCGCAGCTGAAGATTCAGGGGATTGAAGCTGTTCGTTCTTCAACTCCGAAAGCTTGTCGCGCAAGCATCAAGGAATCAATCAAGCTGATCATGAACAGTGATGAAGCAGCTGTTCAAAAATACATCGCCGACTTCAAAACCAAATTTATGAGTCTGCCGTTTGAAGAAGTAGCATTTCCTCGCGGCATGAAAGGTCTCAATAAATACAAAGATCGTTCTAACATCTACATCAAGGGAACTCCCATACACGTGAAGGGCGCGCTTCTCTTCAACGATTTGATTACGCGGAAGGGTTTGACGCGCCAGCATCAGCTGATTGGTGATGGTGATAAGATCAAGTTCGCCTATCTAAAAGTTCCTAACATTATCAACGATACAGTGATCTCAGTTCTTGAAACATTACCGACAGAATTGGGTCTTGATAGATACGTTGACTATGACATGCAGTTTCAAAAAGCTTTTCTTGATCCCATCAAGTCGATTCTAGAGATCATCAACTGGGATACAGAAAAACGTAGTAACCTGGAGGATTTCTTTTCATGAATGAAGAACACGACTTTGGCTTTTCTTTCGCCACCGAAAAAGAGCTTACTGTAGTACAAGAGAACACAGAAAAGGTAGAGAAGTTACGTGACATGATCATGCCTCTCCTTTCGAATCTGAAGAAAAATCCAGATAAAGACATCATCAAATGGGAAGGTGCAGCCCGCATCAAGAGCATTGATTCTTTTATCAAGAAGATGAATAAACTTATTGACGAATGAGCGATTACAGTTTATAATGAAGTAATTTGACAGAGGATACATAGAAGATGACAGACTTACGTTCTAGATTGATCAAAAACAGCACTATAGACTTCACGGCGACTTTGACTGATTCAAAGATTTTCGGCAAGAAGGATATGATCCCCACAAGGGTTCCTATGATCAATGTCGCTCTATCCGGTAGTATCGACGGCGGATTGACACCCGGACTAACTGTACTCGCCGCGCCGTCAAAGCACTTCAAGACCGCTTTCAGTCTATTGTTGGCTTCCGCTTTCCTGAGGGCGAATCCCGACGGAATCGTCTTGTTTTATGACTCCGAATTTGGCACGCCCGAGTCTTATTTCACGTCGTTTGGCGTGCCACTCGACTCCGTCGTTCACACGCCGATTACTGATATTGAACAATTGAAGTTTGATATCATGCATCAGCTGAGTGAGATCAAGCGCAACGATAAGATCATGATCGTCGTTGATTCGGTCGGCAATCTCGCTTCAAAGAAGGAAGTCGAAGACGCCATGAAGCAGAGCTCCGCTGCGGACATGACCCGCGCGAAGCAGCTTAAGTCTCTGTTCCGGATGGTCACGCCTCACCTGACTCTTAAGGACATTCCTATGGTCGTAGTCAATCACGTCTATATGACTCAGGAAATGTATTCTAAGGCTGTTGTCAGCGGCGGCACCGGTATCTATTATTCAGCCGATAACATCTGGATCATCGGTCGTCAACAAGATAAGGACGACAAGGAACTGCTCGGCTACCACTTTGTTATTAACATCGAGAAGTCTCGCTATCTGAAGGAAAAGTCTAAGATCCCTATCACAGTGAGCTTCGACTCCGGTATCAACAAGTGGTCCGGTCTGCTCGACTTGGCTCTTGAGGGTAAGTTCATCACTAAGCCTAAGCTGGGTTGGTACGCTCGAGTTGATCAAGAGACTGGCGAGATCATGGGTAAAAACTATCGTGCAGGCGACATCGTAGATAATAATGATTTTTGGAAGTCGGTATTCGAAGAAACCAATTTCGCTGAGTGGATCAAGAACAAGTACATATTGCCAGTTGGGGAGATAATGGCTGATGACACCGAAGAAAACAACGAATAATGTAATTGTATCATTGTATAGTGATGACCTGAGTTTGATGGCTCAGGTCATGACCGAGGATGAAAAGCTATACGTTGATTTTTATAAAGACGATGTTCTTATAGACTCACGTGAAGCCACAGGTCACAGCGTTCAATATGCACATGATATTGCTGAGAACTACACTCTTGGCGTCCTTCGCATTGACAAAAATACATGGAGAGTAGATGTTTGAGCAAATAATATTCGGGAACCTAGTTCATCGCGAGGACTATGGTAGAAAGGTCATTCCCTTCCTAAAGAAAGATTATTTCCAAGACTACAATGACAAAGTTCTGTTTGAGATTATTGAAGAATATGTAACAAAGTACAATCGCTTTCCAACCAAGGAGGCACTTGCTATTGATCTGTCAAACGTCAAAGGTATTAATGACGAGCAGGTCAAGATTATCAACAAGAACATTGAGGATCTGAATCATGATCCCAAGACCGAGCTAGACTGGATTGTTGATAAGACCGAGAAGTTTGTTCAGGAACGTGCTGTCTATAATGCGATTATGCAGTCGATTCAGATCCTTGATAATAAGGATGCAAAGAATAGCAAGGGCAGTATCCCGCAGATCCTGTCTGACGCTCTTGGTGTTAGTTTTGATACCAACATCGGTCACAACTTCCTTGACGATGCTGATTCTCGTTACGAGTTCTATCATCGTAAGGAAATAAAGGTTCCTTTCAATCTAGATTACTTCAATCGTATCACTAAGGGTGGTTTGCCCAACAAGACTTTGAACATCGCGCTCGCGGGCACGGGTGTAGGTAAGTCTCTGTTCATGTGCCATTGCGCGGCTGGTAATTTGCTTGATGGTAAAAACGTTCTCTACATCACCATGGAAATGGCTGAGGAACGTATCGCCGAACGTATCGATGCTAATCTGTTGAATGTCACAATGGATGAGCTCGGTGAGATGAATAAGGAAACCTATGACCGTAAGCTTGCTAAAGTCAGAAACAAAACTTCCGGTAAACTGATCATCAAAGAGTATCCGACTGCTTCTGCTGGCTCTGCTAACTTTCGACATCTGATCAATGAATTGAAGTTGAAGAAGAACTTCACTCCTGAAGTAATCTACATTGACTATCTGAACATTTGCTCTTCATCTCGTATGAAGTATGGTAACAATATCAACTCCTACATGTATATCAAGGCGATTGCTGAAGAACTTCGTGGTCTGGCTGTTGAGTTTAATGTTCCTATTGTTTCGGCTACTCAGACTACAAGGTCCGGCTTCGGTAACAGCGACGTTGGACTTGAGGATACTTCAGAATCGTTCGGTTTACCGGCTACGGCTGACTTCATGTTTGCTTTGATAACGTCTGAAGAGTTAGAAGGTCTCGGTCAGATCCTGGTCAAACAGTTGAAGAACCGATACAATGATCTAGCAGCTTATCGTAGGTTCGTTGTCGGTATCGATCGCGCGAAGATGAAGCTGTACGATGTTGAACAAGATGCTCAGGAGGGTTTGGTTGACGATAAGCCAGTAATGGATAAAACTAATTTCGGTGAAAGAGACAGCGACTTCAATAAGAAGAAGCAAAAGTTCAACAAGAAAGACTTTGAAGGATTTGCGTGATGAAGAACTACAGCGTCAAGAGACTTGATACTGATCCCGGCAATGGAGAGCATTTCGGTATCTTCGAGCATCAAACTGAGCAAGTGATTATGCAATGTAAAGATCAGTTTCATGCTCAGGTTGTGAAGACCAAGCTGAACAACGGAGCTGGTTTTGATGGCTGGACCCCAGCCTTTATGGTTCAAAATAATTTTTCAAAGAGGCTGTAAAAAGTTGATTTTATAACTAAATAAAATCACGAAGCGGCATTATGCGAATCTAGACGCAATGAGGCACAGGGGATAACCGATAGGAACAGTCGAGAGCACGGTGGGGTTCCGCTCGACATTGCTGCTTAAAAGGGGTTGGGCGAAAGTCCAACCCCATTTCTTTTATAAATAGTATGAAAAACTTGGAGACCACGATGAAGTCTTTTACAGATTTCCTAACTGAAGGAAGAAGCAACGTCCTTCATGCTTTTGATATGGATGAAACTCTGGTCGCCCACGACCCAAAGCATCTAAAAGTTCATATCAGAGACGCACGTGGTAAACTCCTAAAGAGCTTAACCAACCAAGAGTTCAACAAGTATAAGCTGAAGCCAGGCGAGCATTACGACTTCAAAGACTTTAGATCCGCCAACGTTCTCGCCAAATCTGCACACCCAATCCAGCCAATGATCAACAGATTGAACAGACTCAAGAGACGTGGATTCAAAACTGAGATTGTCACGGCACGTTCTGATCTTGATGATAAGCAAAAAGTAAGAAAGATTTTGAAGAAGTTCGGTGTTGATATCAAAACAACTCATATGAGAAGAGCTGGTAACATTGAGGGAACATCAACAGGCGATAGAAAACGCAAGGTTATTTCGGATCTGATCAAAAAGCATCGTTACAAAGAAGTTCATTTGTATGACGATGACGTCGGTAATCATACACATTTCGCCAAATTGAAGCAAGATCACCCAGGAGTTCGTTTAGTTTCTCATATCGTTCGACACAATGAGCGTACCAAGAGAACAAATACAGTAACGATTAGACATTAAAAATGGCAACGGCAAGTAACATTTTTAATGATATCACAAAAACTTTATCTCCTGACATGGTCTCGGTTAAGAACAAAGACATTCTTGTAAAATCTAAAAATCGCGAAGACTCGAAAAAGAAACTTGAAAAATTTCTAAAGACTAAGAAAATTCCATTCAAAAGCATATTTAAAAAGTCTAAGTCAAGTTCTCTAGATGTTATCTTTATACCTGAAATCGATGCTGATGTTATCTTCAAGCCAATCATTCAGAAAGGCGCAGGCGGTTTGGGGTTTGAGAAAGAATTGAAAGTTGATTTAGAAAATTATTTTAATGGAGAGGAAATCCAAAACTTAAAACACA
>Ga0181348_1000244_pt1 | contig 22372 bp, 32 predicted proteins | sample Su13VDMM110DN_FD_130092 | JGI IMG/M metagenome (GOLD analysis project Ga0181348, IMG submission 130092) | Freshwater viral communities from Lake Michigan, USA - Su13.VD.MM110.D.N | ecosystem: Environmental > Aquatic > Freshwater > Lake | place: USA: Michigan | collected 2013-07-16
AGTGGCCGAATGAGTCTCCAAGGCGAAAATGCTGACCTTGATATCAACGGCAAGAGCATGAAAGACTGGATGGAAAAGGTTGAGGAACGGTTAAACATTCTCACACCAAATCCTGAACTGGAACAAGAGTGGGACGATCTACGCCGACTAGGCGAACGCTATCGCAAGCTGGAAAAGAAATGCAAAGAGAAAGCAGAAGTATGGAACAAACTAAAAGCAATGCCCAAACCGAAATTAAAATGGTAACACCTAAACAACGCATCCAGCATATTGTGAACTGGATCAAGAGCTACGCCCGGGGTGCCAAAATTGACACCTTAGTGGTGGGAATTTCAGGTGGAATTGACTCCAGTGTTGTGAGTGCATTATGCGCTCGAACAGGTATCAAAACCATTGTGGTACAAATGCCCATCCGCCAAAACAAGACCTTGAACAATCGCAGTTCAATGCAGGCTACCTGGTTGATGGAACGCTACTCAAATGTCACGCACATGAGCATGGACCTGACTCCGGTGTTCACAGCGTTTGAAAAGAAAGTTGATCCATTTTGTGGTGCAATAGATGCATCGCAAGTTAATCTGGCTTTTGCTAACTCACGTGCTAGATTGCGTATGATGACCTTGTACCAAATTGCACAATGCCATGGTGGTATTGTGGTGGGCACAGGCAACCGAGTAGAAGACTTTGGCGTAGGCTTCTTTACCAAGTACGGTGATGGCGGCGTGGACATCAGCCCCATTGGTGACTGCATGAAAACTCAAGTGTGGGATATGGGCAGAGAGTTTGGCCTGCCACAAGAAATCATTGATGCACCACCCACTGATGGCCTGTGGGACGATGGGCGCACAGACGAAGGACAACTGGGCATGAGCTACCCAGATCTTGAACGCATAATGGCCCTGGACTTTTTGAAACGATGCCAGGCTGTGGACTCCGACATGCCAGGCAGTGCCAAATTATCTGCCGATGATAGAAAAAAGCTCAAACGCTATCAAGAGATTCGTGCCAGAAACATGCACAAGATGCTGCCAATACCGGTCTGCAAGTTTTAATAGTTAACTGCGCCGTTTACTTCAAAACGGTACCTTTTTGGCCCGGAAACGTCCGAATCTGTTACCATCCGAGTAAGTAAAACTACCATGAAAACACAAGTAACCTATATCAGTAATCAACTTGCCATCTGGAGTTCACGAGCATTTAAAATTGCAGGACTCTGGTTGGTGATATTGGCTGTGATTGCAGTGTGCAACCACAAACTAGCAGAACTTCGTTCTGGTGTGAATGCAATGCCTGCTGGATATGTGACTGCACAAGAAAAAATTCGCCAGTTGGAATGCTTGACTCGTAACATTTACTGGGAAGCAGCCTCAGAACCTTTTGAAGGTAAAGTGGCAGTGGCCCAAGTCACAATGAACCGTGTGGCCCACGGAAAATTTGGTGATTCAGTTTGCGGTGTAATCTATCAGAAAAACGTATTCTACGAAAAAGTAATCTGTCAGTTCAGTTGGGTGTGTGAAACCACACACAAGACTCGACCAGTGTATCCGCCCTTGTGGGCCGAATCAGAACTGGTAGCCAAAAAAGTTCTGTTGGAAAACTTTAGATTACCAGGGCTAAAGAACGCACTCTTCTACCATGCGGACTATGTTAGCCCGGGCTGGAAACTGCCCCGAATTGATAAAATTGGTCGTCACATCTTCTACGGAGCGTAATCATGCCTTTTAAGTTTCCTGTTACCATTATAGCTATTCGCGAATTTCTCAACAATAGTTTAGCCACACTCTCTGCAGATACTCTAGGCTGGTTAGCAGCCATTGTGTTACATTGTGCAACCTTGCCCAGTTTCCTGGCCTTGATGACTGGACTGAGTGACAGGACCCCGGGCTTGGACATGATCCTGTTCTTGTGGGGTGGGTTGGTCCTGTTGTTCTTGCGAGCAGTGGTGCTCAAAGACATGCTGAACATCATCACAATTGGCTTTGGTTTTATACTGCAAGCAGGGTGTATGGCCTTAATACTTTTTAAGTAATTGACAAATAATCCTGATCATGCTATAATCAACGCATGAAGAAACAGTTATACCCTCATCTCACTGTGATTGTAAACACCGAGCACTTGTTTGCAGGATTAATAAATCAGTATGAGAATACCTCCTGGCAGGATTCTGCTGAAAGAAATCACATCCGTAACAAGATGAAACAGAAACAAGATGACATGGATTCGTGGCTGATACGTCATGGGTATGAATGTGGAGCACATTATTTTGTATGTCAAGACGGTTACAAATTTGCATCCGGCGCTCTTGCCACAGCTTTCCTATTAGGAGTATCACGATGAGCATGCACCTCGCACACCCCAGTTTGAGTCTTGGCGGCAAGCGCAAAGGCAAAGTGAAATTCCGTAATGCAGAAGAAGCAAAAAAAGCCCGCGAGCTTGATTCCAGTTGGCGAGAACTGCAAAAAAAGTGGGATGTAGACGCTGACCAAAAGCGCCGCAGTCGTGCAATGAAGGCTCCCCCACTGGACTACAAATTGAGCACACCTGCAGGCCGTCCTACCGGACACAATATCCCCAGTCGTGCTGACTCTGTGTTGGGCCCTGTATCCAGCAAGGTTATCCCGCAGTACACTGGTACCAAGATGATTGGTGTGGGCACCATGCACAAGTCTAATGCTGTGCCCATCTTCTCAAGCGAAGAAGCACATGACATAGCAACCATGCGCCGTGGCTAACAACCACTTGTATTCAACACCGGAAAAAAGACTAGACACTATTCTAGGTGATGCTGGCTTTTGGCGACGAATGCAAAAGTGTCGATTGTCAGAAGAGGGCAAAAAACATTGTACGTCTGATATCGACACAAGGGCATGGTTTCTGCACACATACGGCATCCGGTTGTTGCCTTCAGACACAGATATGAATGGATACAGTCGAAATGTTGAGATTGTGGATGAAAAAAAGTATCTTGTGTTTTTGCTAAAATACACATGAACAAAAAACGTTTGTTAACTTATAGAGGAGAACTCCAAATGGATATGGAAACATGGGAAAAACAAGAAGTGGTGCGGCTGCTCAAAGGAGCGCCGGGTACTCAGTATCAAGAAGCCGATGATGCAAACAAGGCCATCATCCGTAATTGGATCAAAAGCCTGCTACAAAAAAGTGAGATCAAAGTGTCCTTTGTCAAAGCAGATGGCACTGATCGCGAAATGCTCTGCACACTCAACTGGGAGAAAATTCCCCCGGACGCAGTAAAACTGTCATCTCCAGTGGATGGCATTGTTAAAGAAAGCCGAAAGCCGCGCAAGGAATCTGATCCTCACAGCCTGCGTGTGTTTGATGTGGACAAGCAAGAGTGGCGCAGTTTCCGTTTTGATCGCTTAAAAAAGATCACTGCGGAACTTACATTCCAATAAGTAGTTGCCTATGGCCAAAGAAGAAACTATCAGCATGGAAGGCACAGTGATTGATGTGTTGCCCAATACCATGTTTAGAATACAATTACCAAATGTTCAAACTCCAGTGATTGGACATATTTCGGGACGCATGCGCAAACACGATATCAAAATCTTGTTGGGTGATCACGTGCTAATAGAATTTTCCCCGTACGATCTTACCCGTGGGCGAATCACTCGCCGTCGATGACTGATTTTGCACCCAAGGTAATAACTCTACACACAGATGAGCATTTATTATGCCAAGCTGGCAGTGTGGGTGTTAAATTTCGATTTGATGCGCTGAACACCAGTATTATGTCAATGATCGAACAGTTTGGCGTTCGATTGTACTATGGCTATCCGACCCCAGACGCCTTTCTAAAGAAGTTTTTTATACATCGGAAAAATTACATAATTCGAGATCTTGCCAACTTCAATGTCAGAGGTAAAATAGACATTGAGAAGAATGAATTTAGAAACCCAGCATTGTACCTGTATCTGTTGAGAGTGGCACAAAATAAAGATTGGGACTATCCTGCACTGGCCAATCAAAGTTTTGCCGAAGAATTTCTTGGAGAAACCGGAGGCACCAGAGCGTTTGCAACTGGGCTTGTGAAACCCATGCCATGGAATCACTTTCCTATTTTGTTAGCCGATCATAACGGTGTTGATCCTGGGCTGTTGCTTCAAGACCCTGTACACATAAAAAATGATCGCATGCTCAATGAGTGCCTGGGCGGAGAATACAGAAGTGACATTTGGGAACCTACCATTCAACTCAGTGTTGACATTACAAATGTCAACAACAGTATTACCTGCAGATTACGACATCTTGATGACCATGCGTATTACAATTTGAGTGTGGCCAGAGGTGTTGATCTATTGGAAAATTTCAAAAAGTGGCGGATACAGAATCCACACAGACCCAAGCTGAAAATTTATACAAATTACCCGGAACACATTCGCGATGTATGCGGCATCTGGGACTGGCATATTGTGGACACATTTGATAACTTTGTGGCCGGCACTGCCCAATTGCAATCAGCGGATAATTTAGAAGTTCTAGCTAGATTTTATCACAATCACAACGGGCATGTTCCTGTTCCTGATCATGTGCTATGGATTCAACAGCCGCGGGTGATTGATCTTGGGGATTTGTTACCGTGGATGACCACCAACCATACCACGTTTATCAGCAGTGATCAGGCGTTTGTGTTGTATCGCATAGACCATGATTACAGTATCACCACAGTAGATGTGAGCTATCATCTATAAATATTGTCATGCGTGAACACATTGATTTAATCGAAGCCAGCACTCGACCAGCCAAACTGGAAACTACCCCTTTGCCCTACGGTCCCAAAGACCTTGAGCCTGTAATGAGCAGAGCCACTATAGACTATCATTTTGACCATTTGGCCAAAGGCTATGCAAAGCGTTACAACGCAGGAGAAGGCAATGCGGATTTTAATCGTGCTGGTAGTTTTTTACATAATAAGTTTTTCCCCCAACTTCGGGCTCCCAAGGCTGCAAATCGACCCCGTGGTGCAGTACTCCAACTGATTGAAGAAAAATTCAAAACTTGGGAAGATTTTAAAGAGCAGTTTAAAGAAACTGCCATGAAGATCCAAGGTTCGGGTTGGGTATATTTGAGCACAGGCGGCGACATCAAAACCATTGCTAATCATGCTGTGCGTACAGACATCTGCTGTTTAGTGGACTGGTGGGAGCATGCCTGGGCGTTAGATTATCAAGCGGACAAAGAAGGTTATCTCAACAATGTGTGGAAGATAATCAACTGGGACGTTTGCAACGAAAGACTATAATGAACTTAGAAACTGGTGCGGTAACAAAATTGCGTGAATTGATTGCAGAAGAAGGCAATCCTGATCTTATGCTTAGAGTATTTGTGCAAGGTGGAGGATGTAGCGGTTTTAGCTATGGCTTTACATTTGAAGAAGTCAAAAACGAAGATGATTTTGACTTTGCATATGAAGAAGTTCGAGTTGTAGTAGACGCCATGAGCATGCAATATCTTAATGGTGCGTCAATTGACTTTAAAGAAGACCTAGCAGGCTCTAGTTTCACTATCAAAAACCCAGAAGCAACGTCAACTTGCGGTTGCGGAAGTAGTTTTTCCATGTAATTTTGAGAGTGGCGACAGGTGTCCTTTGGTGCTAAATACAACAAAGGATACATTTAAATGTCTCAAGAAATAATTGATGTAGGCGCAAGCGCCAATGACGGACAAGGCGATCCTATACGCACCGCTTTTATAAAGACCAATAACAATTTTACAGAATTGTTTGGTATTGGTGCTTCGCAGATCATTTACAACGGTACAAGTAATGTAAACATACCATTTCTAAATGGAAATGTGTTTGTTTCTGTTGGCGGTGTCAGCAACGTTATGGTGGTTGATTCTGGTGGTGCCAACATTGCTGGAACACTGGCAGTAACAGGTAATGTAACAGGCGGCAATTTGCGAACTGCCGGAGCAATCAGTTCAGCTGGTACTATCACCGGTGCAAATTTAGTTGGCGATTACATTTCAGGCATAGTAACAACTGCCAGTCAAACTCAAATCACAGAGTTAGGTACATTGACTTCTTTGTCTGTCAGTGGCAATATACAAGGTGGTAATTTACGAACTGCTGGAACTGTTAGTGCAACTGGTGCAATTGTATCAACTGCCAACGTAACTGGTGGTAATTTACGAACTGCTGGACTGATATCAGTCACTGGCAGTGTCACTGCTGGAAATATTTTTAGCAACGGATTGATCAGTGCAGTGGGTAACATTACCGGTGCTAACATGTTGGCCAACGGCAGCATGTCAATCACTGGCGATTTAACTGTGAATGGCAACGCCACACTGTCTGGCAATATTTTAGGCGACAGAATACAAAATGGCACAACTTCGTTTGATATTCAAACTCAAAATGGCAATGCCAACATCACAGTTGGAGGCACATCAAATATAGTGGTATTTGCTAACACTGGCGTTTATGCAAATGGAGTGGTGTCAACAACTGGTAATGTCTCCGGTAGTTACTTTATTGGCAATGGATCACAGCTTACTGGACTTCCTGCAATATACGGAAATGCTGATGTGGTTGCTAATTTGGCTGCTTTAGGATCTAATCCAGTGAGCACCACAGGCAATGTGTCAAGTGGCAACCTAAATGTCACGGCCAATGTCACGGCCACCTATATTATTGGCAACGGTAGTTTATTAACAAACTTACCAGCTGGTGATTATTCAAATGCCAATGTGGCCAACTACCTGCCAACTTATACAGGCAATTTAGTATCGTTAACTGGTCCTGTGACCACAACAGCCAACATCACTGGCAACTATTTCGTCGGCAATGGATCACAGTTAACTGGGTTGATCACAAGTGTGGCCAACATCAACAATGGCACAAGTAATGTTACAGTGGTCAGTTCGGGTGGTAACATTAGTGTGGGCGTTGGCAATATAAGCAATGTAGTCGTTTGGTCTAGCACTGGTGAATATGTCACTGGACTGATTAGTGCCAGTGGAAATGTCAATGCTGCCAATTTTATAACCACTGGGTTGATTAGTGCTGTTGGTAATATACGCGGAGGAAATGTTAGTGTAGTTGGGTCAATTCAGGGTGGTAGTACTGGTAACATATTTGGTGGTAACTTAAGAACAACCGGGTATGCATCAGCTACCGGAAATGTCATTGGCGGAAATATAGTAACAGGTGGATCAATATCCGCAACTGGTAATATTACCACTGGTAACTTAAATGCTGTGAATCTAGTGATCAACAGTATCTCCAGTGACGACTCGACTATTGTGTCTGTGCAAGATGGACTACAGGTGTATGGCGATATTAATGCTGTGAATCTAGTGATCAACAGTATCTCCAGTGACGACTCGACTATTGTGTCTGTGCAAGATGGACTACAGGTGTATGGCGATATTATTGCTGACAATCTAGGCAACATTGTTTCAATCAATCTCAACGGCAACGCCAGCACGGTACTTTATGGCAATGGTATATTTGCACCAGTAGCAGGCGGTGGCGGCTATGGTGATTCAAATGTCACAACATTGCTGTCAAATTTAGGCAGCAATACTGTCAGTACCACTGCTAACGTCACTAGTGGTAATATCCTAACTGGTGGCTTAATCAGTGCAACTGGAAACATTAGTGGAAACTTCTTTGTTGGTAACGGATCACTGCTAACAGGTATTGCCGCATCAAGTTATGGCAATGCCAATGTTGTGGCCAATTTGGCTGCGTTGGAATCTAATCCAGTGAGCACCTCTGGCAACATCACTAGTGGTAATATATTAACAGGTGGGCGTATCTCAGCCACAGGCAATGTGTCCGGCAACTTCTTCATTGGTAACGGCAGTGCATTGACTGGTGTAACTGCATCAGCCAATACCGGCAATGTTACATTCAACGATCAAGCTGTTGTGGGCACTGGAGATCAAGTTGGCAGTAGTGGGTTGTATCTGGCTCCCGGTACCCAAAGCGTGGCCAATTTACAATATATTCGAGTGCGGGGCGGTGATGTTGCCACTCACATACATTTAGATACAGGTAACAATGCTTATTTTGATCAATACTTTGGCGACGACGGCAAGTATGTAAAACTGGCCAACACCGGCAACGTCGAAATCGGCAGCGATGATGCCACTGGCAACTCAGCACAATGGACATTTGATCCCTATGGTATTGTAACATTGCCTGGCGGTGGATTTTTGGGCAACATATTTGGGGTAACAGCACTGGAATCTGCCGGTACTGGCGCTGCTCTAATTCAAAATGCAAATTGTTATGTAGGCGTTTCGGCAGACTTGAGTTTTACAGTTGTGGCAGCCGGCCAGTTTTGGACTTTTTCAAATGCCAATGCCGCTGCTACTTTACAATGCCCAGTGGTAGCTTACGCTGCACTACCATATGCAAACTATGCAGCCGGACTAAGAGCGTTTGTAAATGATTCTACTGTTATATCATTTGGAGACTCTGTAGCCGGTGGCGCTGCAAATACTGTGCCAGTCTGGAGCGATGGCACCGTTTGGCGAGTGGGCTAACACAATGGCGCAACCAAAATGGGTTACTCTTGCCGGCAGTTTGGGTGTTATACCTGAAAATTTATTTTTTCAACTGACATTACTTGCTTACGATCCTGCACATCCTGCTGATCCCGATGCTGTTTTCTTCAGTGTGATTGCCGGCAATCTTCCAGCTGGGATGCAATGCACAGACAACGGAAGCATAAGTGGAATACCTCAGGCTATCGCAGCAGTGCAAGGAGTGCCAGTGGCAGTGTCTAGAGATGTCACGTCCAAATTCACTGTAAGAGCATACACTAAAAACATTGTAAATGACGAACTTGTTGTTGACAGACTTAATGATCGAACATTTACTGTCACTGTTACTGGGCAAGACGCACCAAAATTTGTTACACCGGCTGGAAACATTGGTACCTATTATGATGGATCACCAATTGATCCTATACAAATAGCAATCACTGATGCGGACCCAGACGACAATATTGTGGTGTCTGTAATTGCAGGCCTCTTGCCACCAGGATTAACCATATCAAGACTGGGACTGATTTCAGGATACATTGCTCCGTTAGTGCCAATTGATCTTACAGGTGGCTTTAGTCGAGACGATCAAGGATTTGATGAATATGCATTTGACTTTGCTAGTAATAGTGCTAGTACCAATTATCAATTCACACTAGAAGTCACTGACGGCAAACAAAACGATTTGCGCACATATGAAATTTATGTGTACAGCAAAGACTCCATGACTGCGGACACAACTGATGTCACGGCTGACAATACATTTGTCACAGCTGATGCCAGTCCAAATCGAGTTCCATTCTTGGTAAACTCTTTGCCCAGCAATCTTGGATCCACAAGAAGTGATAACTTTTGGGCATACCAATTCATTGGTTTAGATTTTGACCAAGACACCTTTCACTATTTGGAATACGTGAGTCTTGGGTTGGAACTGCCGCCCGGCACTCAATTGGATCCTATCACAGGTTGGCTGTATGGTTATCTGCCGGACCAAGGTGCAGTGGAAAACACCTATAACTTTGCTATATTCTTAAGAAAAGTTGATTATCCAGATGTATTCAGCGATCCTTACTATTTCTCATTGACTTTGACTGGGCCAGTATCAACTGACGTGATATGGCTGACCGACGCCGATTTGGGCTTTATAGTAAATGGTAGCACCAGTATTTTCAAAGTAGAAGCTGTTAATACTGGCGAGCGATTGTTGCAGTATCAACTCAAACCTGGTGGTTACCCATTATCAAATTCTGGGGTATACAATAAACTGCCTCAAGGTTTACAATTGTTGCCATCTGGTGAAATTGCAGGAAGAGTAAGTTTTAATACATTTGCATTGGACCTGGGTGCTACAACATTTGATAAAACTGCTCGAGTAAAAATAGGACAAGGCCAAACCACATTTGACCTGCAATACACATTCACCGTGAATGCATACAGTGTAGATCAATTGGTGTCAGTTTTCAAGACATTTACAATCACTGTGGATCGTGAGTACAACGAACCCTACGAAGAGCTGTATGTTAAATGCATGCCGCCGCAAGTTGATAGGGACTTGATAGACACCCTCATTGAAAATAACACTGTTATTCCTCAATCATTGGTGTTTCGCCCAGATGATCCAAACTTTGGCATTGCCACTTCTGTTATATACAATCATTGCTTTGGGCTCAAGAGTTCGACCTATGCAGAATATGTCAGCAGTTTGTACGAAAACCATTATTGGAAAAATTTAATATTGGGCGAAATAAAAACAGCACAAGCACTAGATGATGACGGCAATGTAATTTACGAAGTTGTTTACAGCAAGATCCAAGACAATTTGGTAAACAACCAAGGAATCAGTGTTAGCAAAACAGTCACATTGCCATATCCAGTTGCCAGAGACGATAGCACAGAAATAACCACAGTATATCCCAACAGCTTGATCAACATGCGAGATCAAGTGATTGACACCATTGGTCAAATTTCAAATCTATTACCGCGTTGGATGTTGAGTAAACAAACAGATGGCAAGGTGTTGGGATTTACTCCTGCCTGGGTGATTGCATATTGTAACCCAGGCGCTAGTGGACAAGTTGCTTACAACATACGCAGTGAATTTGGAACAAAACTAAATCTAATAGACTTTGAAATAGATCGTTACGAACTTGGTCGCCTGCTCAGTATACATTGGGATCCTGTAGCAGATAGTGGTCTTACTGGATCCTGGATACCTGCTCCTGCTGAAACTACATTTGATTTACTGTACCACTATCAATTGTCGGAGTTTGTTGACGTGGGATATGGTTACAACATAGGTGACAGAATGATAGTGCTGGGCAGTAGTGTAGGTGGACAAGATGGATTGAATGATATTTCGATCACTGTACAGGAAGTAGGTGCTGGCGGTAGTTTATCTTTGGTCATATTAGAAAACCAAGCTCCATTGCTGTCCGGAGGAGAAACATTTATCAATATAAGTGCTTCAAACATAACAGGAACAGGAACAGGTGCCAGCTTTAGTTTTGTAGTGGGTAGTGGCAATACTACCACTGTAGATCAGAATAGTTTGCGATTTGAGGCACCCGTGGATAACTATACAAACACGGAGATATACGATAAATATCTTGTGTTCCCCCAACGTAATATATTAGCCTAATAAGGATTTCAAATGAGTAGTTCAATTAACCCAAACGACATTGACGGCGCTTACCCAGTTGCTGGGCAAGACAATGATAGTCAAGGATTTCGTGATAATTTCACCAATATCAAAACAAATTTTCAGTACGCCGAAGATGAAATAAATGATTTGCAAACCAACGTAATTCTCAAAGCAGCGTTGACTGGCGAAGTATTGGACAACAACATGAATGATGCATTGTTGTATGCTGCCAAGATACAAGATTTTAGTGCAACCAGAGTTGCGTTTGGCACACAATCTGCAGGTGCCACTGTGACTGTTAATTATACATCAGGGCATTACCAAACTGTCACAACATCAGGCGCAGGCGGAATTACATTGGCATTTTCCAATTGGCCAGCTGCTGGATCATTTGGATTGGTTCGTGTGCAGATCACCATTGCAGCCACCGGTGACACTGTTACGTTGCCAGCTACGGTGAGTTTGGGCACCACAGGCATTCAAGGATATGCCAGTAATGTAATCACATTTGGTGCTACAGGAACTTACGAGTTTGAATTTGTCACCAACAACGGTGGCACAACTATCACTATCTTTGATTTGAACCGTGCATTAAACTATTACACCAGTCCTATATATTTGTCCGGATCAGAAGATCTTGCCAGTGCTGCTGCTGCAAGTTTGTTAAAAACTGCTAGTTTCTTTACCACCGGAGCCGCCGAGACAGCAACGTTGGCCGCCGGCACTGCTGGACAAATAAAAACATTCATGATGGCCGGTGATGGTGGAGATATGGTAATTACTGTTGCTACTGCTGGATGGAAGACTAGTGGAACTGGTACCATAACATTCAACGACATTGGCGATAGTTGTACCTTACAATATGTAAATTCCAAATGGTATGCAATTGGTGCAAATGGTGTGGCTTTTGCCTAACAGGTATTGACTTATACTAGTAATTGCTGTATACTCTACACATAAGGAGTATTGTGGAACATCCATTTATTCACAGCTTAGATGAGTTGACCCTAGAACAACTGGGGTCAAAAATTTCTGAATTAAACAAAAAATTTGGCATTGCCCATCGAACAGGCAACGGATATCTTTGCGATCAAATTAGAATGGCCTTAAACAGCTATCAAGCAAAACATCAATCCAAAATGCAAGAAACATATGCACCCAAGCCCGGTGAAGAAGACAATTTCAACAACAAAATTAATATATCATGAATGTGAGATTAGAATACAGCATGACTTGGACTGCTGCCATTTGGTTTGACAGTCGTCTGCAAATGAACAACTATACTATTGAATTAGGCATCATTACCAATTCGTCATCGCAACAGGATCATTCTGTGAGTTTAGCCAGATTGAATCATTTTGTATATCACGAGTTAGCTAACACCACTTTTATACATCATGACAATACTGTGCAGATGCAGGCGCTTACACAGGCTGGCATTAAGATTACTCCATTGCCCGAAGATCCAATTGATCAAATTATAGGTATTGCATTGTATTCTAAACTGAATGCTATTCTTCAAGACAAAATGATAGTTATATCTGTAAAAATACAAAGTGATCTTGGGGACAATGTGTGTTATCTACACAGCGATCAAGAAAGCCTGGGCCCGTTTTCTCAAACTGGATGGTGGCAAGATGTAAACCCAGCGCATTCAAATTATCAAGCAATCAACAAGAAAAAAGACGTGGTAAAACTAAATCGCAATGTGACATGGCAAAGTGTCGGTCTTGAGTGGAACGATGCGGAACAAGTAGACACTAGCAATAACACTGTGGTGTTTGCCAAGTTTGGTCCAGATGAAAACTGATTGTTATGGACAAATAATATTCAACGAGGCAGATCTTGTTGACTTGATCATGCGTGGATTTGATCCATCTGGACTTGATGGCATGATTGTGGATTCTAGTGTTAACATAGAAACAGCCGCACTGCTGTTGGACAATGTGCCTAAGTTAATTGCGTACAATGACTTGATGGAAGCCATGCCCACAGAGGAGTATGATCATCACTGTCAAAGTCGTTGGTATATGCCTGATCAATATCAACTAATGGACATTGCAGAACATGTGCTAGGATTATGTTCTACAGAAGCCGAACTACAACGATGTGGTGAGGAACTGTTGTTATTCCAAGAACGCGACTTGTTTAATCTACTGCGGTATCTCAAATATCTTGTAGACACAATGACACAGAACAATTTGATCTGGGGTGTGGGCCGAGGATCTAGTACAGCCAGTTTTGTGTTGTACAAATTAAGAGTGCATCAAATCAACAGCATGTACTACGAATTAGATCCTGGCGAATTCTTACGTTAAATATAATCCGAGGAGACAACAATGGTACAAAAAGTATATCGCACGGCACAAGGTAAGACTGTGGACTTTGGTGCAATGGCAGCAAAAAATGAAAAAGTACGAGCAGTAGGGAACATGGCTGTAAATGCTCGTGGTGACAGAATTGACAATCAAGGCAATATTATTGCTACTCGTAGTCAACAGATAAACAAAAATCTCAATCGCCAAACCAACACAAGTGCAGGTGCTATTCCCAGCAGCAATCGTGCGCAGGCAGCTGCCGAAGCCGAACAACACCGACTGGCCGAACAAGCAAAATTAGAACAAGCTCGGCTGGCAAGACAGGCTGCCAGACAAATAGTAGCCAAAGGTGAACCTCCAGCGACCAACACAGAAATTCCAGCCGGTGGCCTAGCAGCCGCAATGGCTAGAGCAGCTCAAATTAAGGATGAAGAATGATTAAAACAGCATATGGACCATACCAACTCAAGCGTGAACAACTTTGCGCACTCAACGACAGTGTGATTGTTGGAGACATGACATTTGACGAACGAATCAGTCAAGGCGGATTGATATTGCTCAACGACAATGGCAAAAGCACTGGCATTCGACCACGTTGGGGACAAGTGTACGCAGTAGGGCCCACGCAAACAGACATCAAGGTAGGCACCTGGGTTTGTGTTGCGCACGGTCGCTGGACTCGTGGTATTGAAATAGAAGATGAAAACGGCAAGCAAACCTTGCGTAGAGTTGATCCCAAAGACATCTTGTTGGAATCAGACGACGAACCAATGGACGTTACCTTTTCGGAAGCCATCCATGTAGAAGCCAAACCTGACTGGATGCAACACAATTGATAATCAACTGGGACGTTGACAAAATTGTTTCCGACCTTGAGAAATGTTACTGGGCCACAACAGACCCTAAAATGGACGGTTTTACCACTTGGCGTTGCAAACAAGACTTGTATCGTGTACAATTTGCACTAGAAGACATGCTAAACAAATGCCCGACTTATGCTCCCGAACCAGAATGGTTGGAACAACAACAACTGGAACGAGATCAACGACAAGTTTGGCAGGCACTCAATAAAAAATGATATTCAATCACATTAAAGACCTCAAAGCCGAAGGTAAAAAAATCGGCATTACATTCAGTCAATTTGACATGCTGCATGCAGGACACATTGCCATGCTGGCGGAAGCAAAGAATCATTGCGATTACTTAATTGCAGGTCTGCAAACAGATGCCAGCATTGACCGTCCAGGGATTAAAAATCCTCCGGTGCAAAGTATTGTGGAACGTCAGATACAATTGAGTGCTTGTCGGTTTGTGGACGAAATTGTTGTGTATACTACAGAACAAGATCTAATTGACTTGATACTAACCTTGCCAATCGATGTTCGCATACTTGGTCGAGAATATGAAGATACCAACTTTACCGGTCGCAATGAAGGTGCCGGGCAACACATTGAGCATGTGTTTAACAGTAGAGATCACTCGTTCTCATCTAGCAGCCTGCGCAAGCGTGTGGTAGCTGCCGAAACAGAAAAAGTGTTATTGCAAAAAGGTGTAAATTAAACTATGAAGAATTTATGGACTGAAGTTTATAGACCATCAGATCTCGATGGCTATGTGTTTAGAGATCAAGCACAAAAAGAACAGGTATCCAGTTGGATCAGTTCTGGCTCTATACCACACTTGTTGTTTTCTGGTGCTCCTGGCGTGGGCAAAACCACACTGGCCAAAATATTGATTCAACAGTTGAATGTGAATGAATATGATGTGTTGGAAATCAATGCATCCAGAGAAAACTCAGTGGATGATGTTCGTGACAAAATCACAGGGTTTGTGCAGACCATGCCGTTTGGCAGTTTCAAAGTTGTGTTGTTGGACGAAGCAGATTACTTTAGTCCCAATGGCCAGGCCGCCCTGCGCGGCGTGATGGAAACGTATTCTTCCACAGCAAGATTTATTCTTACCTGCAACTATCCCACTCGTGTTATTCCAGCACTGCACAGCAGATGTCAAGGATTTCACATTGATAGAATTGACATAACTGAATTCACAGCAAGAGTGGCCACTGTGCTGGTAACTGAATCAGTTGAGTTTGATCTTGACACACTAGACAGTTATGTCAAAGCCACATATCCAGACTTGAGAAAATGTCTGAACATGTGTCAAATGAACAGCCAGACCAATGTGTTGTTACCGCCTGTTGGCAACGAAGGCGGCATGCAAGATTGGAAATTGGAAGCTGTAAACTTGTTCAAGAACGGCAAAGTACGTGAGGCAAGAACACTCATATGCAAGAGTGCAAGACCAGAAGAAATGGAAGAAGTGTTTAGATGGCTGTACGACAATCTTGATCTTTGGTCCGCTGATCAACACAAGCAAGATCAAGCCATTGTGATCATACGCAATGGGTACGTTAACATACCAATGGTTGCTGATCAGGAAATCAACCTTAGTGCCACACTTATTGAATTGAGTCAGCTTGAATGAGATATCTAATCTTAACCTATTATAAAAAGCCTTCGGGTCAAATTGACGAAGTAATGGCTGTGGCCAAAAACTTAAAAACAAGAGACCATGCCACTGCCAATGTTATACTTGACTTCAAGGAGCTTTCTGTAGTAAAATGCAGCATGGGCGGAGTGAATGTGCCCAGAGACTTTGACAGAATTGTAGAATACTATATGGAACACTATGAATCTGCCATTACCAGATTGTTTAAAGAAAATGGATACGATGTTGAATACACCAAAAAAGACGCAGAAGCACAACCCGCAGAGCCTAATCCTAGTTGACGCCGATGGCGTGATTTTAGATTGGGAATATGCATTCTCAGTTTGGATGGAAGAGCATGGCTTTGTTAAAACTGAAGGCAGTCAGTTCATATATGACATAGGCAACCGCTACGGGATTGATCACGAACAAGGCCGCAAACTAATTAAGATTTTTAACGAATCGGCTGCCATTGGGTTTTTGCCGCCCTTGCGAGATGCCATGTACTATGTGAAACGCCTGCATGAAGAACATGGCTATGTGTTTCACTGCATTACCAGTTTGAGTCTTGACGCCAATGCTGGCAAATTACGAGAAATGAATCTGCGTAAATTGTTTGGAAAAACAGCATTTGAGAAAATTACGTGCTTGGAAACTGGTGCAGACAAGAATGAAGCACTAGAGCCCTACAGAGATTCAGGCTGTTGGTGGATTGAGGACAAGCCAGAAAATGCTGAAGTTGGACACGAATTAGGGTTACGTAGCATCCTAGTGGAGCACGGGCATAATATGAATCATGTCAACGAACAAATTCCGGTTGTCAAAAATTGGCGGGAAATTTACGAAATTATCACCTCCTAAACTGCGTAAAGTTTCAACACTGACCCAATGATGCTGTGGCGTTGAATATCGCGGCCTTCTAAAGCACACACAGCAATACCCTCAACAGGCGAGGCCTGTAATCGTTCACACAAGTCCATCAAGCCGTTGTCGCCTTTATTGCGATCAGCTTGCTCGATATCGCCTGTGATTACAATCTTACTACCAGAACCTATGCGGGTCATCAGCATCTTGACCTGGGCCGGAGTTGCATTCTGCATTTCGTCGGCTATAATCCATGAGTTTTTAAAGGTGCGGCCACGCATGTATGCCAGAGGCGAGATTTCCACTACCTGATCTTCTATCATGGCCAAGATGTCTGCTGGGCGATAATACTCTCGCATGACGTCCAACAATGGTCTGGTCCACGGTTCCATTTTGGCAACCAAGTTGCCCGGGAGGAAACCATGACTTTCTCCCTCTACCCCCACTGCTGGGCGAGTCATTACTATTCGATCGCATGCTCCTTCTCTAAGTGCTTTTATTGCTGCCAACATGGCCAAGTAAGTTTTACCTGTGCCAGCGGGACCTACAGTAGCCACGATCGGCGAAGCATCATCTTGCAATGCCAATATCAGGCGCTCTTGATTTCGTGTTCGAGGGATCAAGTTTACCGGTCTTGGCTTGGCTCGTTGTGGTGCCTGATTAAAGCTGATTGTGTTTTCTACTTGCATACGTTTTTGTGCCTTTTGGGCTCGATTTCTACTCAAAGTATTTTGCTCCTTTTTGTCCTAGTGTTGGACAAAGATATTTACGGCGGTATTTTAAACAAGATATGTGGACAGATTTGCCCTGGTTCAATCACTAAATACTGACCAGGCGGAATCACACAGTCTAGCATAGATTTAAAAATAACAGTGAGTTTCGGCTAAATAATTCTATGCAATCAACATCCAAATCTGGCATTCACGACGAAGAAATATTCAAAGATCACACCGACTACTGGTTGGTGGCTAAAAATATTCGCGACATCTACATGAGCGAAGGCAGCTTGCTTACATTACTAGACTTTGAACGAGTGTTAGACGAATTAGACTTGTATGCGTTTCGTAACTGGAACAAAGGCGAGCTGGTACAGGGCCCAGACATCACACGCTACAAAGTCAGCTGTATCTTTATGTGGCCAGAAAATCTCATGCCCGACCCACGCGGCGGCAGACGTTTGCTGCCATTTGATTGTGAAGTCAAATTCAAAAAAACCAACATGAAGATTCCCATCAAAGTGGAAGAACCATCTGACTATCAGCCCGGCACACACACTGCTAGATTGGTAGAAAAGAAAGTTTGGTTGGTAGAGATTACTATTCCTAAAAACCTTATTTCCGACATCCGTACAGGAAGTATCGAGCTTGAAGATGAAGAAATTGATCTTCAAGATATCGATGATGCCTATCAAGAAGATCTTGATCAGGATCAATACCAAAGTGATCAAATTTCTCAAAATGCACAACAATCAATTCAACAACCGTAAGCCCCAGCCGCTATTTGAAGCGTTGGAATTCAAGGATCTCGAGGGCATGCTCAAGCCCACGATCCATATTGACGATTTTGCTGCAAAAATGGGCGACGATGACGATATCATTGTGGCCAGCTTTTTCACCCGAGACAAAGCCGCTGCAAAAGATCTAGTGGATTGGTTTGAAAAAGGCTATGATTTTGTGCTGGATGCTGATCAAAGCCCCGGCGAAATCAAACCCAACAGATTCCTTGTGTACGTGGAAATGCGCAGAAGAACCGCTTCACCGGGTCAAATTCAAGAAATGTTGAGTGACTTGTCTACTCTGACAGAGTTTGATCCCAGTGACTGGACCATGGTCTACAAAAACAAAGAGTATCCTTGGGATCCAGAAACGTTTGCCAAATTGGTTCCATTGAGCCCGCGTGACTACAGAGACAGTAACGAAAAAGATCTCAACGAGTGGCGCATTGCTGCTGGCATGGCAACAAAACCCGTGTACGAAACAACACCAGACATCAAGAGCATTCAGTCAGCAGCCGGAATAATCTAATGCGAGCAGGCGAGTTCATTGCGGAAATTACCAAGCAGGCTGTTATTGCACAGTACAAAGGCATCCAAGACTACAAGCCTAGCAAAGATCGACCTGCAAAACCCAAGCCAACTGATCAAGAAGAATTTTTAAGAATCACTGTGAACCGCGCCAAGAAACCGCCTGGTGTAAAAGAAGAACAGTTAGATGAACTGAGTTTCTTAGGATCTGAATGTACCAAAGACTGTTCAGGACATCGTGCTGGATACGAATGGTCTTCGCGCAAAGGCAATTCACGAGCTGCAAGCTGGAGCCCTAGCTTCAACAAAGGCGCGGCACTACGAGCAACAGGAAAATAAGCTCACTGCTTGCTGTACACAAAATAAAGACGCCCCAGCTCAGCAGGCTCTTTTTTAAACGTTTCCAATCGTAAGTTGTAGCGTTCAGCAAATAGATTTACAACTTCAAATGTCCACGGAAAGATATCCACATACGGACCTGTTTTGTGTGAGATGCCAGGGTTGGCCCGCAGATAAAATCTACCCCCTGGTTTCAATAAAGAAACGCAGTGTGCAAATCTTTCTTCAATTTCATCCTGTGAATTAAAGTTAATTGATCCTAACGCAATGATTGCATCATAACTCTCGGGCGTTACCCGGTAATCCAAGATATCTACTTCATAATCAGCTGCGTCATTATACGGATCAATGCCTGTGATATTTGTAATTCGACCTTTGAAAGGATGATATCCACATCCCACATCCAGCACCCGTTCGGGATTCGATTTATTAAGTTCTTCCACAAGTGCCCAGCCTGAGTGATCATACTCGCCTGTGCGTGGACGCCATATTTCGCGGAAGAATCTATTGGTGTAACGTTCACTTAGATCAGCTGTAATTTGTTCCACAGTACCTGTATAGTCGCAGGGCAAGGCCAGTTCTGCAGCCACAGCGTCTTTGAACTTGCGATAACGTGCTGGGGTCCACGGCAAGTCCTCTACCACAGTGGCAGCGCCTATTGAGGCTGAAATCTGCTGGTACTTGGGTAAATTAAATGCTGAGTGCAAATTTTTTGTGATTAGGGAGAAAATTTTGGTGTTCATAGAAATTTTTGATATATAAGTGATATTTTACATGCTATTTAAGGAGAAATCAACCATGCTAAAAAAATTCATTGCGTTGGCTTTGTTGCCTGTTACAGCCTGGGCCTGGCAACCCACAAAACCTGTTACTGTTATATTTCCAAATGGTCCCGGTGCCGGAAATGAAATATCATTTCGAATTGTGGCGTCAATTGTGGAACGCCAAACCGGAGTGAAATTCAATTCTGAACATAGGCCAGGCGCTGATGGCAACATTGCTATCAATCACTTGGTCACAACACCGCGTGACGGACACACTATCGCAGTACCTGCTTGCCAATCAAACTGGGTCACGCCCGAAGTGTGGTATCCGCAGATTGCAAAATACAATCCCATGGATCTGGAGCCCGTGGCCAACATTGCCAGATCACCCTTGGCATTTTGGGCCACGCCCAAGAGCACAATTAACACTCCTGATGAATTGATTGCTGCCATTCGCCGGAAAGAACGTGCTATTACAGTGGCCATTGGCGGTGGCGGACATAAATTAGCAGTGGAATATCTAGTGGACAAACTACGGGTACCAGGCGGTGATCGAGTGGAAACTGTCATGTACAAAGGTCCTGCGCAAGCATTATTAGATGTCATGGGTGGGCATGTGGAATTTGGTGTTACTCCTGTAGCTGTGGGCTATCCACATGTGCTGGCTGGCAAGCTGAAATTAATTGGCATTGCTGACACACGCCCATTGCCAGGCCTGGAAACTGCGCCGTTAATGAGTCGTGTGGTGCCTGGACTTAGCATACACGGCTGTTGGAATCTTGTGCTGCCGCCCGGCACACCACAAGACATACAAAAATGGTATGCAGAACAGTTTGTGCCAGCTATACGCTCAGCAGAAGCCGCAGAAAAGTTTCGTGAAAACATGATGTACACCACATCCGAAGAACACTCGCCACAAGGAGTACGTGCTGCTATGATGCAGTTGCAAAGAACTTGGCAACCCATTGCTAGAAGGATTCGGCCAGAATGAAATATATTTTTATAGCAGGTGCTCCGGGCTCTAAATGGAGTTCGGTAGCCAAAAACATCTACTACAGCAACAGCATTGATAGAACAGATGCCAGCTTGGATCGACAGTATTTTCATGACGCTTCGGGCTGTACTGAACTCATGCACATGGGTGCATACTGGGATCCAGGCATGGAATTTGGCGATTGGTTTGATAATGGTTTTGGTAAGCGCAGTCGGGAAGAGCACGAAAAGGAATTTGATAGACCATTCTCGGGTGCAGGCATTAGAATTATCAAAAGTCATTATTTTTGTTACCTGCAGAATATTGAATTCTTAAAAAAGAACTGGCCCGACTGCCCAATCATTTTGGTACACAGACCCACGGACGCTTGCCTGGGGTGGTGGGTCAAGTGCGGTCATTTTGACATCACATATCCCAACTATCAAAACTATAACAATCTTAGATTCATGGCTGGAGTAATTCAAGCACAAAATCACGGTGTTGTTGCAGCTGGGTTGAAATATCCCGGACAACATCCCTTGACCAATCAACAATTGGCCAGAATGTTGGGTATCGAAGTACCGTCAGACGAGTACGAACAAAACTACGGTCAATCAGACGTAAGGGTAACAGTAATATGAAATCAAATTGGGAAATCACAAAGGCTCGCTCACAATATCATTTTGACACAACAAAATGGGATTCAAAATGGGACACAGTAGAACAGTTAGGGCATATTGAACCCAATTGGCATGCAGAATTACAACAGGCTATTGACGCTTCACAGCCTGTGACCTGGCGCACACGGGGTCGACCTGGCGATCAAAAAACACGCAGTGGTAAAGAACATGATCAGGAAGAATATGACTTGGAATCGTATGGCATGGCAAAAGACTACACAGTTACCAACATGCAGTATGATATTGCTCCAGTATTTCAGTCAATTGCTGATCAATTTTGCTTAAAAGACACAATGGCCCGTGTACATGTGCAATTGCCAGGACAAGTGTGGAACTTACATTTAGACAAACTGGAAAAATGGATGCCTGCGGACCCCACACAAGTTGTGAGATATTTTGTACAGCTCACAGACTGGCAGCAGGGCCATTTTTGGAGTTATGGCAATTATCAATGGAGCAAATGGCTGGCCGGAAATGTCACAACATTCGACTGGCATAATGTGCCACACGCTACCGCCAATGCAGGCCACTCACCAAGAGCAACATTGCAAATCACCGGAATAAAAACACCTGCAACTGATGTATTCTTAAATAGAATAAAGGAAACTGTATGACACAACGCATATTGATCATGGGCCTGCCAGGCTCGGGTAAAACCACACTGGCACGGGAATTAAAAGCACAGCTAGAAGCAGCTGGTAAACAGGTAGGCTGGTTAAACGCCGACGAAATCCGCGAACAGTACAATGACTGGGATTTTTCAGAA
>Ga0181348_1000251_pt1 | contig 22239 bp, 25 predicted proteins | sample Su13VDMM110DN_FD_130092 | JGI IMG/M metagenome (GOLD analysis project Ga0181348, IMG submission 130092) | Freshwater viral communities from Lake Michigan, USA - Su13.VD.MM110.D.N | ecosystem: Environmental > Aquatic > Freshwater > Lake | place: USA: Michigan | collected 2013-07-16
GGAGAAGATATTGATTGGTGTATGCGAATGTATCCGTTTGTGACAAGTGAAACTCACCTAGATAAAGTGCTTCACTACTATCAATATGATGACAGAACATCGGAAAGTATACAATATGCAAAGCGATAAGAAGCATCTTCTTTTAAAGTACCCAACTCGTCAGCGTCCATCCAAGTTCATGGCGAACTTGAATTCTTACCTTGAGAAATTGTCAGGTAAGCATCAGATAACTTTAGTTGTAAGTATGGACACCGACGACATACTGTGCAACAACGGTGCTATACAAAGATTCCTAGACATCAAGAGAAGCGATACGCTTAATGTAATCTACTCTTATGGTGAAAGTAAGGGTAAGATTGCTGCCATCAATCGTGACATCCCCAACACCCCTTGGGATATTCTTGTAGCCACAGCGGATGATATGGAACCAATAGAAGATCATTGGGACGATATTATCGTTCAGGATATGTTCCGCGAATTTCCTGATCTTTACGGAGCCATTAATTACAATAATGATCCAAGGCTAGAGGAAAAGGGAGTTGATGGATTCAAAACTCTCATAACTCTTCCCGTTATTGGTAGAAAACTATATGATAAGTTTGGTTACATCTATCATCCTGATTATAAGTCTGAATGGTGCGACAACGAGCAAACAGAAGTTTTTGAGGCTTTGGGTGTTTTAACTCATGTAAACAAAAGACCTATTGTTCATAAATGGGCAGAAAATCAAGACGACTTGATGCAACACAATATGCGTGTTGGCTCTAGTGTAGATAAAGCAATTTATGATAGAAGAAAAGCAAATGGATTTAACCCACCGCAACTAAAATTAAATAACAATTTGATAGTTCAGATAACAAGAACTAGAGATGAGTTGTTCTTAATTAAAGAAATGTTACCTATTTGGCAAGAATATGCAGATGCTTTTGTTTTCTTGGTTGACACTTCTACAGATGGAACCTATGAATTTTTGAAAGAAAATGCAAAAAAGTATAATATCCTTAGTATTCTACAGATAAATCGTGAAGAAGAAAAACTGGCAATCGAATCTGATGCTAGACAGATGCTTTTTGATGAAGCATTTAAATATTCTGATAAAATAATTTGCTTAGATTCAGATGAATATCTTGATGGAAATGTCAAGAAAGAGCAGTTGAAGCAACTGATGGATCAAAATAAGGATACATTATTTTATACGCATTGGATTCAATATATTGGAAAAGATGAAATAAGAACCGATGGTAAATGGGAAACTCATTGGGTAGATAGAATAGGTTCATATAGTGATAGAGCAGTATTTAAAAATAGACAAATGCATTCGGAACATCTTCCTGTTCCTAAGAATCAGGTTACGATTGCCCCACCGCATATTTTTGTTTCTCATCTTCAATGGTTAGATAAGATGGCAGTTGGTATTAAGCAATACTATTGGAAGATTGAAGATTATGTTAATAAAATAAAATTCAATGCGGATGTTATAGATTACAAGGAATATGACAAATCTGTAAACAACTTTTCTTGGAATCCTGTAAAGTTTTCTTTCCCGCTAAAGATTAGAACAAACATTTATCAAGATCAAGAATTGACAAAAAATTACAAATATCAATTTATCAAAGAAAATATTCAGAAATATAGCATTCCAAACTTGAATGATTGGGGATTGGGGATACACTAAACACTATGGAACATATACTAAAATCAGTAGAAGACTTCATAAAAGAAAAACACGCCAACAAGAAATGGCGAGCGGGTGTAGATTGGGTTCAATATGCGGGTCCATATTTTGGTCACGAAGAATATACCGAATCTATTAAAACTTTACTTGAAGGCTGGTTGGTTTTAGGATCGAATGGAATTCGTTTTGAAAATCAATTCCCAAATTTGATGGGAAAGGATTATGGTATTCTAACAAATAGTGGTAGTAGTTCCAATTTGATTATGATGTCTTGCATGACATCTAAAAGATTATATAATTTTCCAAAGGGAACAAAAGTAATAACTCCTATTGCAGGATTTCCAACAACCATTAATCCCATCTTTCAAGTGGGATTTGAACCTGTTTTTGTAGATATTGATCTAGACACTTTAAACTTGAACTTGGATCAGGTTGAAGAAAAGGCAAAGGAAGGATGTAAGATTATTACCTTTGCTCATGTTTTGGGCAATCCTCCAAACATGGATAGATTAATGCAAATTGTTGAGAAGTATGGTTTGATTCTTCTTGAGGATTGTTGTGATGCTTTGGGTTCAACATATGATGGTAAACAATTAGGAAGTTTTGGAGAACTTGCTTCTTGTTCGTTCTATCCTGCACACCACATAACTATGGGAGAAGGCGGTTTTGTTTCTTGCAAAACCAAAAATCAAGAAACTATTGCTAGAAGTTTCCGCGAGTGGGGTAGAGGATGCTATTGTGTTGGTAAGCAAGCAAATCTACTAAAGAATGGAAGTTGCAAAAAGAGATTCTCAAACTGGCTTCCTGCTCTTCCAAATGAAATATTTGACCACAAGTATGTGTATGATGAGATTGGATACAACCTTAAGCCTACCGATCAGCAAGCGGCTATGGGATTGGTTCAGTTGAAGAGACTGCCAAAAATTATTGAAATCAGAAAGCATAATCATCGTAGACTATGCCAAATTTTCTCAAAGTATGAAGAATATTTCATAATACCAAAGGCTACTGAAAAGGCAGATCCTGCTTGGTTTGCTTTTGCAGTAACCTTGAAGGATGGATGTCCATTCAAGAGAAACGATATTGTTGATTACTTTGAAGAGAATAAGATTCAAACGAGACCATACTTTGCAGGAAATCTAATGTTGCAACCAGCGTATGAAGGTCTTATGGATTCGGAGAAAGTTATTAGAGACTATCCAAACGCAAGAAAGGTTACTACTGACACCTTCTTCTTAGGCACAAGTCCTGTTATAAAAGATGAACATTTAGATTACATTGAATCTACTCTTGATGATTTCTTGACAAAGAAAAGAATTCATCTTCCTATTATGAATAGCACACTATGAGTAAATTATTAGAAACAATAAAATTGGGGTAAATGTGAAGATTGTATATGTAACAGGTTGCTTAGGGTTCATAGGTTCTTATGTCACTCGACTTTGTTTACAAAGAGGATGGCATGTCAAGGGCGTTGATAAATTGACTTATGCTGCAAACGATAATCTTTTGGATGAGTTTAAACTTTATCCAAATTTTTCATTCGTTCAATGCGACATTAATGATCTAAAGTTTTTGTATGATTGTGATTATATAATCAATACTGCTGCTGAAACCCATGTTGGCAATTCAATTGCTAATAGCGATGATTTTATAAGTTCTAATATAAACGGTGTTTATAATATACTTGAACTGATTAAGAACTATAGACAAGAAAATGGAAAAACTCCAACTCTTATCCATTTTAGCACGGATGAGGTTTACGGAGACATCACAGAAGGCGCACATACCGAGCACGATATGCTGAAGCCATCTAATCCATATTCTGCAACCAAGGCTGCTGCCGACATGTTGGTTCTTGCTTGGGCTAGAACTTATAAAATTCCATATGTCATTGTTAGACCCACCAACAACTATGGTATTGGTCAATATGTTGAGAAACTGATACCAAAAACTTGTAAGTATTTGCACTTGGGTAGAAAGATACCTCTACACAATAATGGCACTCCAGTAAGAAATTGGCTACACGTCGAAGATACCGCACGAGCAATAATTACAATTATTGAGTCTGAAACAACCAATGAGATATACAATATTTGTGGCGGGTTTGAGCAATCAAATTTGGAAACTATCAATAAAATCTTAAAAGTTAGTGGTCTTGGTGAAAAGGAAATTTCCAATTACATAGACTTCTCTTATAGCAGACCTGGACAAGATGTGAGATATGCTTTAGATGATTCAAAACTTCGTAGTTTGGGTTGGGAACCCATCAAAAACTTTGATGAAGAACTTACAAATATAGTGAAGTACTATAAAGATAATTTTATTTGGTAAATCTATGAATCTTAAAAAAATTATACTAGATATAGCCTATAAGAATAAACTAGGACATTTGGGTAGTTACTTTTCGTCTGTTAATGTGATAGATGAAATTTATTCTCAGATGGGTAAAGACGACATATTCATTCTTTCATCTGGGCATGCTGCTCTTGCTTTGTATGCTTGTTTGGAAAAGTATCATGGGATTAATGCTGAAGAGATGTTCTTAAAACATGGTGGGCATCCACACAGAGATGAAGAGAATAAGATTTATTGCTCTACAGGTAGTTTAGGTTTAGGAATTACTGTTGCTCTTGGTAGAGCAGTTGCAAATCCTAATAGAAAAGTTTATGTTCTTGTTAGTGATGGAGAATGTGCAGAAGGTAGTGTTTGGGAAGCGTTGAAAACAATACATGAGCAAAACATAAAGAACATAGAAGTTCATGTTAATGTGAATGGGTATGCTGCTTATATGGAAGTAGATAAAGAGTATTTGGTTAATAGACTAAAGGCATTTTTGCCTGATGTAAAAATACACTACACTACTGTAGAACAGTTTCCATTTTTGAAAGGCTTGAACGCCCACTATCATATTATGAGAGATTATGATTATAAGCAGGCTATGGAGATTTTAGGATGAGAAAGCAATTTGCCGCTTTGCTTCACGCACACATGAAGCACAATAAAGATATTTACCTCATAACTGGTGATTTGGGTTATGGGCTATGGGATACGATTAGAGATGAGTATCCTGATCGCTTTTATAATGTTGGATCTTCTGAGATGGCTATGATGGGAATGGCTATAGGATTGGCTATGGAAGGCAAAATTCCTTTTGTTTACTCCATAACTCCTTTTGCTATTTACAGACCATTTGAGATGATTCGTAATTATTTGAGTCACGAAAATATTCCTGTGAATATTATTGGTGGTGGTAGAGATCGGGATTATGGATATTTGGGATTTTCGCATTGGGCAGATGATGATAAGAAAATAATGACTACACTAGAAAACTTATCAGTTCTTCACCCAACAAACGAAGAATCAATGAAAAAGATGCTTGACGATATGATTGCGAATCCTAGTCCAACTTATCTAAATCTGAGAAAATGAAAACCCCAAGTATTCTGATTACAGGAAGTAATGGATATATTGCAAAAAGTCTGAAACGGGACTTGGATGACAATTTTATTGTAACCACAATCTCTAGAACAGATTTTGATTTGTGTGATACGGATTCTTTGAATACTTGGTTTAAAGGAAAAGCCTTTGACTCAGTAATACATTGTGCGGCAGCAGGAGGCAGTAGACTCAAGGCAGAGGATCCTTCTGTACGAGATCAAAATTTAAAAATGTATGAAAACTTACTGTCAAACAAAGATAAGTTTGGCAGGCTTATACATTTTGGTTCAGGTGCTGAATTCTTTCATCAAACTTTTTATAGTCAAAGTAAAAGAGAAATTGCAGAGTCTATAAGAAATACAGACAACTTTTACAATATAAGAATTTTTGGAGTGTTTGATGAAAACGAAATTGACACTAGATTTATAAAAGCAAACATTACTCGCTATATGAATAAGGAACCTATTGTAATTCATACAAATAGAATAATGGACTTCTTTTACATGAAAGATTTGATCGCTCTTGTAAAGCACTATATTGTATCCGTCAATCCAAACAAAGAAGTCAATTGCTCATATGAAAACAAATACACTTTAAAAAATATAGCAAATATGATAAACTCTTTAGGCGAGTATACTGTTCCTATTACGGTACAAAATACTTCAAATCTAGAGTTTTATTGTGGTGAAAGTAATTTACCTGAGATAGATACTTTTGGTATTGAAGCGGGTATAGAGTTTACATATCAAAAACTTTTTATGATGAGGAATTAAGATGGCAGAAAATGCAGCGATAATTTACATGTCCCGAATGAGGGATCTTCCATTGCTCTACCGCAGTTTGAGTATGTTGTGTTGGAACTTTAAATATGTAAAAGACTATCCTATAGTCGTGTTCCATGATGACATAGACCAGCCAAGCATTTCAAATTTTTTGGTGGCAATTCATAGAACTGTAGGGTTTATACCAAACATAAAATTTGAATACTTAAAGTTTGATATGCCGGAATGGGTTTCTTCAGACCCATCAAACTACCCGGTATCTTTGAATGAATTTTGGATGGGATACAGGCATATGTGCCGATTCCACTCTGGTGGTATTTACACAGATAAACGCTTGGCTAACTACGAATACTATTGGAGATTAGATTCTGATTCGTATTTGTATTCTCCAATAAATTTCGATCCATTCGAGAGAATGAAGTCTAGAGGATACGAGTATGCTTATATGTGCGACGAAGATGGTGAAGTTCCTCGTGTAGCGGAAGGGTTGTGGGAAACCACCTTAGACTTCATGGAAAAGAATAACATCAAGATGAACGATTACTTGAAGGGGCGTTTAGTTGATGGAACTTGGAACTACAATTTATTTTACACCAATTTTGAAATTGGAAAGTTTTCGTTCTTCCGAAGTCCAGAATATATGTCTTACTTCGATCATTTAGATAAGACCGGAAACATATACTACAAGCGTTGGGGTGATGCTCCGATTCACTGGTTAGGAGTTCGTATGTTTATGGATTCAGAAAAAGTTTGGGCTGTAAAAGATATAACCTATCAGCATAACAATTGGTTGAAAAATTTGAATGCTCTTCCCGACAAGAAGATCGCAGAAAATATTTTTAACATGATTGACGGAGATGAAAACAATAAAAATACCAGAAAGGGAAGACTTGTCTACGGTTTAACTCGTTATCAAAACGGTGGGCCAGACGGGTTAAATTGGGGAGACTAAAATATGTATTCAGAAGCATTTCAAGATGAATTTGTTGATATTGTTCTAAAAGATCAGAAGCAAGGATATTTTGTTGATGTTGGTGGAGGATGCCACGAACAAAAAGGCGGAAGTAATACTTTAATGTTTGAAGAAAAAGGTTGGAAAGGAATTATAGTTGATGTAGACCCTAACAGAATGGTTGGAAGATCTTGCATCTGTGCCGCAAGTTGGATTGGAGATGGTAGTGAAAACAGTAAAAAATTGGGAGATGTTCTCAAAGAGAATAATGTTCCAAATCTTGTTGATTATCTATCAATTGATATTGAAGGACAAGATTTTAATGCACTAAAATCTTTTATTGATTCGGGATTTACTTCTAAAGTTGTTACAATTGAGCACAATGTATTTTTGGGCAATCCTGAAGTAACTCAACTTAAGGCAAATATTTTTAATCTTTTAACACTAAATGGTTATGTTAGAATAGTGGATAATGCTGGAAATGCTGCAAATGCCAAAAATTTTTATTTAGGGGTTCCTTTTGAGGATTGGTATATAAATCTTAAGCATATCAACTATAGCGATACTATTCAAAGAATAAAGGCTTTACAAAAAGCCTCCTTACAAAATACATAAAGCAATTAAATTTTGGAGACTATAGAATGAATTCGTCAATTGTTATATTTCAAATTGGAAGCAAGTCTTATAATCCAAGAACAAAGGACTATTATAATCCTTGGGAAAATCACATTTGGACTTGCTTAGAGCAAGCAAGAAAGTGGTCTCCTAATACAAAAATTGTGGTAGTTTTAGATGACGAGAATGTTTATGGCAAAGAAAATTTTGAAAGATTAAACATTCAATGGGAAAGAATAGATCAACTACAGGCTCGTTATGATGTTGATTCTATTGGATATTGGGATGGAGATGCTGATCCTATGTGGAGAGCATGCGGAATGCGACCGTTCTACATTGAAGCCGTTATGAAAAAGCACAATTTGAAAAACACATTCACATTTGATAATGATGTGATGATTTATTGTGATTTGGATGAAATAGGCCAAAAACTATCTAAGTTGTATTATAGAACTGCTATGACCGCAGAACATGAAACTGCCATGATTTTTGGAATGGTTTATATTCGCAATTCGGAATCTATGGTTGAAATAAACGATAAATTCTGGGAGATTATGAATCGCAAAGATTCTACAGGACAAAACTCAATTGACATGTTTTTGTGGAAGCAGGTTCAAATAGAAATGGGAGAATCTTATGTCTCAACTTTACCTATTTGGACTGAAGGTAGTCTATCAAAATTCTATGAAACTGTTGGCGGTATATTTGATCCAAGTAGTATAGGGCAGCATCTTGGTGGTTGTAATAACGGACATCCACCAGGAACAATTTTTGTACATCAATATATTGGTAAAATGTTAGCAACTGGAAAATGGGGATTTGCTGATGCAACTACTCCCGATGGTAAAAGATATTTTGTAATTAAAGATAAACAAACAGGTAAGATTACAAAAATTTTGAGTATTCATGTTCATGGTAAAGGATTAAAAAACTTTGTTTGATTATAGTGACTATATTTGTGGTGATAGGTTGATCTATGCTGCCGAGCAATTACAAGGGTATTATCCTTTAAAAATAGATCATGTTCCTAATTTTTTACAGTATGTTGCTCCCAGACTAACACATCCATTTAATATTGTAACTCATTTTGGAGACTTTAGTGTTAATCAACAATTGTTTAATTATGCAAAGCAATTTTCATTTTTTAGAAAATGGTTTGGTCAAAATGTAGATTGCTCTATAGATTCGGCAATTCATAGTTTGCCTATAGGTTTAGAAAATTATACAAATAATTTGTTGTATACACGAGAAAATGCGAGAATAACTAAAACTGAACTAATACATCACCATCAAAAAGAAGAGCAGTCTATTCCTTTATATTTGGCTTATGCAAATTTTTATGTTGGAAATTATCCCGAAGAAAGGGTTCCTGCATATAAATCTGTTGAAGGTAAAACATGGGCGTTATCAAAACTCCATCCATCTTCAAATAAAACCAATAAAGAAATTGAAATTGATATCTATAAAAAATATCTAAATGAAATAAAATCGTGTAGTTATGTTCTATGTCCAAGAGGTGGGGGTATAGATACTCACAGACTATGGGAAACTCTGTATCTTGGTAGAATACCTATAGTAAAAAGATGTAATAACACGAGATACTATGAGGATCTTCCTGTTCTGATAGTTGATACTTGGGAAGAAGTAACAGAAAAACTATTGACAGAAAAATTAGATTACTACACTAATCGTAATAATTTTAATATGAATAAGTTAAAGATGTCTTGGTGGATAACTCTATTCAAAGAAAACCTACCCTGAAAGGAATATTATGGAAACTGTAAAGATGGAACACTATTACACACAAACTGCTGGCGAAAGTTCGGATGGGTGGTTTACATACCCAAACTTGTATTCTGATTTCATACGAGATATAAAAGATAACTCAATTTTTGTTGAGGTTGGTTCTTGGAAGGGAAAGAGTACTGCTTATTTGGGAGTAGAGGCTATAAACTCTGGAAAAAATATTAAGTGTTATGCGGTTGATACTTGGGAAGGATCTGCTGAACATACTGATGATCCTTTTGTTAAAACAAACAGACTTTACCCACTATTCCTAACAAATATTCAAAAAGTATCTTCGGTTGTAACCCCCATCAGAAAGTCTTCTGTTGAGGCGGCAAATGAATTTGAAGACAGATCAATTGATATTGTTTTTATTGATGCGTGTCACGAATATCATTGTGTAAGACAAGATATTGATGCTTGGTTGCCAAAGGTTAAACCTGGTGGAATAATTTCCGGACACGATTACTACTGGGGAGAAAATGGAGTTAAGAAAGCCGTAGACGAAACTTTCGGCGATAAGGTAATTTATAGAAATCCTTGGGAAAATTGTTGGATAGTTAAAGTTTGAACTTTAAAGAAAGATAAAACATGAAGTGTTTAGTCACAGGTGCTTGTGGATTTATTGGTTCCAATCTAGTTGATAGTTTAATTTCTAAAGGCTGGTCTGTTGTTGGTATTGACAATCAAAGCAGTATTGCTCACGATAGATTTTATTTCAATCCTAAAGCAACATATCTTGATAAAAAAGATTCAGATATTTCTACACCAATACCCTGGAAGGTTTTGGCTAATGAAAAGTTTGATTATGTATTTCATATGGCGGCAGAATGTAGAATACAATATTGCATAGAAAACCCTAAACTTTGTATTGATACAAATATTCTTGGCACAGTAAATACTTTAGAGTATTCAAGCAAAAATGGAGTTAAGAGATTGATGTTTTCATCAACCTCTGCAATTTACGCAAAACATGATTATGCGGTAGATGAAAATGCTGAACCAACATGTTTAAACCCTTATTCTTCAACAAAATTAGCAGCAGAAGTTTTCTGTCAACAGTATAGCATGATTGGAGATTTGGATACTGTTATACTGAGATATTTTAATGTTTATGGTGAAAGACAACCTGTTAGGGGAACTTATGCTCCAGTTATTGGTGTGTTTCAAAAACAATTAAAGGACGGAACTCCGTTTACTATAGTTGGTGATGGCGAACAAAGAAGAGATTTTGTTCATGTTTCAGACATTGTAGATGCAAATATTTTAGCAGCACAAAGTGAACTTGGTGGTGGTAGATTAAACGGGGAAGTGTTTAATATTGGAACAGGAATAAACTATTCTGTAAATCAAATTTCAAAAATGGTTTCTGAAACAAATTCAGTAGTTCATCTGCCTGCTAGAGCAGGTGAAGCAAGAATTACTCTATGCGATAATGAAAAAGCAGTAAGATGGTTAAATTGGACTCCAAAAGTTTCAGTTTCTGACTGGTTATCTGTTGACAAAGTTGCAGTTTGAGTCTATACTATAATTAATGACTAACGATAGAACAGAAATTCTCATTCTGCGAACCTTACTCCATGATGAAGAGTATAGTCGCAAGGTTCTTCCGTTTTTAAAGCCTGAATACTTTACAGAACGGGATGAGCGAGTCATCTATGATTGTATCAGCACTTTTTATACCAAGTATAACAAGCAGCCAACTGTTGAGAGTTTGCTTATTGATTTAAGTAAGCGGGATAACTTAAGTGAAACTGAATTCAAGACAATTAAGGATATCATCAAATCATTAAAGACTCACGACAAGTTGGAAACTCAATGGTTGCTAGACAATACCGAAGAGTTCTGCAAAGAAAAGGCACTCTATAATGGTATCATGGAATCCATTCAAATTATTGATGGAAAGTCCAAAGACAAAACGAAGACTGCTATTCCAAGTATCCTTTCTACTGCTCTTGCAGTTAGTTTTGATACTCATATCGGTCACGATTTTATTGAAGACGCAGACAAGCGATACAACTTCTATCATACCGTAGAGAAGCGTATTCCGTTTGATATTGATCTGCTGAACAAGATTACCAACAACGGTACGCCTTACAAGACTCTTAATGTGTGTCTCGCAGGCACGGGCGTAGGCAAGAGTTTGTTCCTCTGTCATCATGCGGCTAATTGTCTTATGCAGGGTAAGAATGTGTTGTACATCACCTGTGAAATGGCAGAAGAGCGTATTGCTGAACGAATTGATGCCAATCTTATGGATACAAGTCTAGATGATTTGAAGGCTTTGCCTAAGGATATCTACGACCGAAAATTGAAGCGTATCATGGAAAGAACTACAGGTAAACTCATTATCAAAGAATATCCCACCGCTACAGCAAGTGCTATGCACTTCAAGCATCTTCTTGATGAACTGCGTTTAAAGAAGAACTTTATTCCTGAAATAATCTTTATTGATTATCTGAATATCTGTGCATCATCGCGCATGAAGCAGAGTGCTACGGTGAATTCTTATACTTTCATCAAGGCAATTGCAGAAGAATTGAGAGGTCTTGCTGTAGAAACAGGTGTGCCTATCTTTACTGCAACACAAACCAATCGTTCAGGATTCTCTAGCAGCGATGTGGAATTGACGGATACGAGCGAATCTTTTGGTTTGCCGCAAACCGCAGATTTCATGTTTGCTTTGGTTTCAACCGAAGAACTTCAAGGGCTTGGTCAAATTATGATTAAGCAACTTAAGAATCGTTATGCAGATCCTGCTGCAAATCGCCGATTCGTGGTTGGTATTGATCGCAGCAAAATGAAACTTTTTGACTTGGATGAATCAGCGCAACGAGGTATTATTAATATGCCTGAAGTTAAGGATGAAGACGAAGAGCAAACAGGGGAATTTAAAACTTTCCGCGAGCGTATGGGAGAAAAATTTAAAAAGAGAGATTTTGCTGATTGGTCTTGACCACCCCACCCCTGAAAGGTACAATACCCCCATGACCACCGAAACCAACACCGACATTCCCCCATGCCCTGATCCGATTCGGTGGCAGTTCACCACCTACCGGGTTGACAGCCGCACCAAGACCGGGTGGCGACTGGTGGAGGTCTACACCATGAAGTTCACCGAAGAAGAGGCTCGCCTTCATGTGCAGGATGTGGAAGCCCATACCGGCTACCGGGTGGAGTATCGGAAGTACTGATTATCAGACGCAAAAAAATCTGTTTCTCTGTCTTGACAACACACCAATAAGAGATATAATATACACATGTTCCGACTTCACATTGATATTCCCCTGAACACAAACGAGGCTAACGCAGCAGCCTTGTCGGAGACTCTTGTTGCTATGCTTGTTAGCAACATCACTTCTGTTGTTGATGGAAATGTTATGACGGAAGTGAACTATCGCTTGGGTCACGATGATGATAGACAGAAGAGTAACTATCTCATCAAGACAGAATCGGGTCATGTTGCAAACAAAAAGTCTCGCGCTGCCTTGATTGTCAAGGAGCAGACTACTGACGGATAATGGGAGTGGGGGGTCTTTGGTTGGCCCAGATCGGTTTATACCCGGTTGGAACAGGTTCGAATCCTGGCACTCCTACTAGATACTTAAAGGAGAAAATACAATGCTTATTCCAAATACTGATTATGTTATCGTAAAAGTTGATCGCACCAAGATTAAGCCAGGTGAGGCTTTTGAAGGAATTGTTTATTCCGCAGGACAGCAACCATTTGCTCCTCAGCCTGTTGGCGGCGATGGAAGAAACTTTTCTTTTGCTCGTCAGCCCGATCCTTTCCCAATTCAAAAGGGTGATCGTGTAGTTGTTGGTGGATACATTACTCTTATGACAGAGAATGATGATGCACTGGCTATTTGCTTCAAGGGCGAAGTGTATGCCATCATTAAGGATGAGCAGGAAGAAATCAATCTGTTCAATCAAGAGATGGAACAGGATACTAACCCTCAACTTCTGAAGGGCTAAACCTTGAAGGTTCTCCTCCTAAACGCTAGCGAGGAAGTATTAAATGTGATTGATTGGAAGCGAGCGGTTAACCTGCTATGTTCAGGTAAAGCCGCCAAGCCTTATGGTCACGACGACTTCTATCGTATTCCTACACCCCGAGGGCACTATGAACTACCCACCGCAATCGTGTTGGTGCAATATGTTAACTTGCCGTATCGGATCAAGGGAGCCACTCGCAAGGGTGTGTTTAGGCGTGACAAGTTTGAATGTCAGTATTGTGGGTGTTCTTTGAATGCCGCTAACGGTACTATTGACCATGTGATGCCTGCTAGCCGTGGTGGTAAGTTTGAATGGAAGAATGTGGTGGCTTCCTGCCGAAAGTGCAACTACAAGAAGGCAAACCGAACCCCACAAGAAGCCAAGATGCCGCTAGCCAAGCCTCCTATTGTGCCTAACAGGAAGATGCTTGTAATGACTATCATTGACCATATGGGCCCAAAAACTTGGTCAAGATGGGTAGAGGAGGAGTGAAGTTTAGCATAAATATGCTATATGCTGAACTTTTATTCCTTTTCAACACCACAATCTATAACTGAAGCCGTTAAAGAAAACAAAGGTGGGCACATTAGCCACCTTGAAGACGGTATGTTTGAACAGGGATTTGCGGGATTACAGGCATCCATTAAAATTTTAAAAGATGTTGTTAGCGGTGTTTCCTCAACAGGAAAGGCTGTTCCATCTTTGAATGTATCCACAAAATGGGATGGTGCTCCTGCTCTTATTGCAGGCATTCATCCTGACACTAAAAAGTTCTTTGTGGCTACCAAGTCTTTCTTCAGCAAAACCTCAAAGGTTAACTATACAGAAGCAGATATTAAAGCCAACCACGAAGGTGGTGTGGTAGCCAAACTGATAGATGCTTTAAAGTATCTGAAGCCACTAAACATCAGGGGCATGGTTTGGGGTGATCTGCTGTTTACACAAGGCGAGAAGAAAAAAGAAACTATTGACGGCAAGAGTTACATTACCTTCCGTCCTAATACTATTACTTACGCTGTTCCTGCGGATAGTCCCACAGGCATGGAAGTAGCCTCTGCTAAGTTTGGTATTGTATTTCACACCAAGTGGGGCGGTAGTGGTGATCCTAAAGAGCGCGGATCATGGTCGCCCGGTGTTCCTTCAATGGGAACATCTACAGGAGTGTGGGTTGTGGATGCCAAGGTTCCAACTCTACCAAAAAATCTTTTGCTTCAAACCGCAGAAGAAAAACAGATTGCTGTTCTCACAAAACAGATTGAAGCAGAAGCCAAGAACTTGAAGTCTGCACTAGATTCATTCAACAAGAGTGAAGCATCCGAGTATGTGTCGCAGTACATCAATGCTACAGTACGAGCAGGACTTTCAAACAATACTACAAACGGTCTTGCAACATTCATTCAGGCTCGTCTTGCTACAGAAGCAGACGCACTAAAAACTGAAGCAAAGAAAAAAGAGAAGCAGGAAAAAGGCGCAAGAATTACCAAGTATCTACAGGCTTACGCTTCTCAAATTGATAAACTATTTGCACTTCACGCACTTATAGCCAAGGCTAAGAGTTTGGTTATCTCTAAACTTTCTCTTACCCAAAGTGTCTCAACCTTTATTGCAGACAAGGATGGATATCGTCCAACTGCACCTGAAGGTTTCGTAGCAGTTTGTGGTAAGACATGTAGTATTGTGAAACTTGTTGATCGCAACGAGTTCTCCAAGAACAACTTCAATCTAGCAAAGGAATGGAAGTGAAAAAACTCTCACAGATCATCACCGAAGCACCCAAGAAAGAAAAGTCAATTGTTATTGGCGTTGGACGCTTTAACCCACCAACCACAGGACATGAAGTTCTTGTAAACAAGGTGTTGGCGGAAGCCCAAAAGATTGGTGCTGAGTTTTGCATTTACGCTTCCTACTCGCAAGATTCAAAGAAGAATCCGCTAGACTCAAAAACTAAACTTGAGACTTTAAAGAAGTTTTTCCCCAAGATGAAGTTCCAACTGATGCCAAAGCCTTTTTCAAACAAGGACGGCAAGACGGTTGCAGGGCCTTATGCTATTGCACAAAAGTTAAGCGATGCGGGTTATACCAAAGTACGCATCGTGACTGGTGCAGATCATACGGCAGAATACAACAAGATTAAGCAATACATTGATCTTGATCCAAAGAGTACCGAGGGCTACAAGTTCTCAGACTTCAAAGTGATTAGTGCTGGCGACCGCGATCCTGATTCAGAAGGTGTGCAGGGCATGTCAGCATCCAAGATGCGTAAAGCCGTATTTGACGGAGACTTTGATGCGTTTCGCGCAGGTGTACCCGCGCATGTGAAGGATGCTGAAGCCAAGAAGATTTTCATGGCTGTGAAAAAGGGAATGCAACTAAAGGAAGAATGGTTATGGGAAGAGAAGTCATCTAATGTAACTTTACTTTGTTTGACTTCTGCTGAAGGTGGTACAGAAGGCTCTTCAATTGAGAAGATGGAAAAGTCTTGCAAGAAAAAGGGCATAGAATTTCATGTAATCAAGATGAAGTATGCTCATATTAATTCAATGGAAGCCAGCGGTGAAAAGGTTACAATTCAAATTACTGAAGGCGAAGACACCAAGAAGGTTGTGATTAAGCCTCAAAATACCCTATGCTTTGTGCGTGGTGGTGTAATGAACTCGGAACTTGGAATTGGTCTCGCCACAATTCTACAAAACAATGGTGTGTTCATGGTTAACGAAAAGGGTGCTATGGAGATCTGTGCAAACAAGTTGCAGACTGCTCTAGCCCTTCAGAAGTATAACCTACCACACCCACGAACTGCATTTGTTTCCGATGAAGATTCGGTGGCAAATGCTATGAAGTCTATTGGTGGAAAGTATCCTGTTGTTGTGAAGACTGTTACAGGCGCAGAAGGCATCGGTGTTTCAATTATTGAAAGCGAAAAGTCTTTGCGTTCTGTGCTTCAGTCTTTATGGAAGTTTGGTGCAGAAGTTATCCTCCAAGAGTTTTTGCCAGGATTTAAGAACGATGTTCGCTCAATTGTTCTTAACGGCAAGATATTTGCCTGTGCAAAGCGTGACAAGGCTAAAGGCGATTTCAGAACTAATATTGCTAGGGGTTCCTCAGGGGGAGCATTTAAACTAAGTCCAGAAGAGATTGAACTTGTGGAAAAGGTTGCTTTAGTAAGCAAGTGCTATTATGTTGGTGTTGATCATGTGGTTGTAGACGGCAAACCTTACATTATTGAAATGAACGCTTCGCCAGGAAGCGGTAATGTTTACACACTTTACAAGGACGGTAAGCCAACCGAAGAAGTTGAGGGACAAGGCTTGATGGATGCTTTGATTGAGCATGTAAGCAACAAGTCAAACTGGAAACTGTTTAGTAATGTGGCAGTTAGTGAAACTATTACTGTTGACGGTGTTGAATACAACGCAAAGATTGATACAGGCAATAGCGGTTACAATTCTATTGATGCTACAGACATAAAGATTAACGAAAAGAATCACACAGTTTCGTTTAAGATAAATGGTAAGAGTTTAACCGAGCCTATTGTTAGTCGCATCAAGATTAAGCGTGGCGGAACTGAAGAACGAGAAATTCGTCCAATAGTTTTGATGGATGTGGAATTTGCTGGTCGTGAATACAAGAATGTAAAATTCTCTCTTGCTAACCGTAGTCATATGGAATACAAGGTTCTGATTGGTTTGCGTTTCTTGCGTCAAACTGGAATGCAAGTGGATCCTAAAGAAATGTCTGCGGCAAAGCCGGAACCAAAAACTGAAGAGGTTGCATTGGGTGAAGCGGCGGCGCAGGCAACTCCAAAGGATAAAGAAACTGGTTTGCCAAAGAAATATGTTTCAGGACTAAGTAGAGCAGATGCCAAGGCTAGGGTGAAACAGTTTGCTGCACGAAAGGCTCGTTCTGATTCTGATCCTAAGGCTTGGAAAAAACTTCCCGGTGATCCAGAAAAAAGTGCAAGACGCTCCAAGTATTCAATAGCATTTGATAAAAAGTTTGGAGCAAAATCAGAAGCCTTTGAACTACAGGATATATTAGATCAAGCCGTTCTACTAGACAATAATACAAAAATTGGTTCAAGAATTGAAAAGGCTCGTGAACTTCAATCAAACACCACCACTCAAGAAGAACGAGATGCTTGGGAAATTTACATACAAGAACAAAAGCGGGAGATGTATTCTATACACGCTCCAAAAACTGAAACCACACTTGAACAAGATTTTGAATGGATGCTTTACGAGTATACAGACGAAGCAAGTATGGCTCGTAAATTGTTTAAAGAAGTTTTAGAGATTGGTACAAACAAGATTCGTAAAACTTACGCCAAGGATACTCCTGGTCAAAACAAACTTGCTGAAGAAATGGATGATGAAGAAAAGGATAGTATCTACAAGGAATGGTCTAAACTTGTAAACATGGGAGCCAAAGAACTTCAAAACTTCATTGATTCACAGGGCGGCAAAGAAGCGGGATTGTCGCGTAAGGAAGCAGGCAAGGCAGGAACCGGTGGTGGTAAAATCACCTCGGGACGCGATTCGGCTCGTGCTATTGTCCGAATGCTTGGCAAGAAGAAAGATGATTGGCAGGCTGCCGATTGGAAATGGGCAAACAAGCAAATTTCATTTATCAGTCGCATGAAGGGAGCCAAAGGCCCACTTCGTGACGATAAAGGCGAACCAACTCGCAAACTATTAGCCCTGAAGATTTGGGGCCACAATCCGGAGAAATAAAATGAAAAGTTTCAAAGATTTAAAAAATGAACTAGAGATAAACGAGAGCATTAAAGCGGTGAAAAATAAAGCCGCTAAATCTGGTATATCTTATACAATTTTAAAGAAAGTCTACGACCGAGGAATGGCAGCGTGGAAGGGTGGACATAGACCTGGAACCACACCTCAACAATGGGCGTTGGCTAGAGTGAATTCCTTCCTAACAGGCGGTAAAACCCGAACAACTGGTGATGCTGATCTTTGGAAGAAAGCGAAGGGATGAAAACTTTTATACAGCATGTAAATGAAGTTAAACTTTCTGCTGGATTACTTTCCACAGCGTTAGCAGCAAGCATAGCGATAGGATCGCCAGCAATGGCAGCAACTACCCCTCCTCGTCCCCAAACCACACAGCAAACCTATCAAAATACTACAGCGTGGAAACTATTAATTTCAAAATATGAAGGATTTAAAACTGAGGCATACTGGGATAAAACGGGAAAAGTTTGGACTATAGGTAAAGGATCAACTACTCATCCAGACGGTAGACCTGTTAAACAAGGCGACAGAATAACAAAACAACAAGCAGATCAGTATATGGAACACTATGTAAATACAAAAGTGATTCCTAAATTAAAAATGATACCAAATTGGAATCTTATGAATTCCAATCAGCAGAGTGCATTGATTTCATTTGCCTATAATGTGGGGCCTGGTTTTTATGGTAAAAGTGGGTTTGAATCAATAACTATGGCTTTAAGTTCTTCGGATCATTGGAAAGAAGTTCCAGCAGCACTAGCAAAATATAATAAGTCTAAAGGTGAAGTTTTACCAGGATTAATTAAAAGAAGAGCAGCCGAAGGTGATCTTTGGCTGAAACGCAACAGATAAATTTAACTAAATACTACCTAGCGGTAAGAATGTAAAAAATACAAGGAGCAGCAATGCACAACTCACCAATCAGCAAAGAATTCTACAATAACATCTCAAATGTTCTCATGGGCAAGACAACCATAAAGGTTGAACTTCCTGAGTCTCTAAAAGAAGCAGCCAAGGCTGCTAAGGCAGAATTTGCAACTTTAACCGAAGGTGTTATGGTCGCGGAAACCAAGCGTAACATTCTACGCAAGCATCTCAAGGAAGGTGTAGCCAAGTGCGGTTGCCAACTAACGCCAGAAATGGTTACTCGTTTTGAAGAGGTTGTTGCTGAGGCTGATGTAAAGATGACTACTCAAAAGGCTGCATTGGCTACTCCCGCTGAAGTAAAGAGCAAGACTGCTCCAAAGGGTGGTTCATCAAGTGCTGAGGGTAGCAAGTTGGCTACTCCCGCTAAGGCTGCTGCTGGTATTAACACCGCAGGCATGAAGAGCATGAAGAAGGAAGAAACACAACCATCAGAAATTGAATTGGGTCTACGAGAATTCTTGACTCAACTTTCTGAAGAAGAAGTATCAACCCTTCGTAACATCATCAACGAAAATCGCTAAATAGGTAGCACAAGGAGAAACCGAAATGGGAACTTGGAATAATAACGATAGAGAAGAATCAAAACCAACATGGTTAACCGCCGCTCAAAAGCGTTTCTGTGTTCGCACAAATTCAGGTTGGGAACTTCCTGTTGCGAACGCCTTGTCAAATTTGGCTGGTCAGTTTGAGGGAACAAAAACACTTGGAGCAACTTCAAGTTATCCTCAAATGGAACTGATTGTTGCTATGCCTAACGATCCTGGTATCACAGGAGTAACATCAAGTGTATTCGCCAATCGTATTAGCATCACCGGTGGTTTTACTTCTGGAGATTTGCTCGTAGGTCAAGCAAATTATTCTCCATACATCACAACTCCATTCAATGGTGATGGAGCAACATCTGGTGGCAATTCAGGTCTAGGTTTAAGCCACTCTGCAACTGCAAATTTCGGATTAAATGAATTTGGTGTTTCTAGCCTATTTTGGGGAACCACAGGTCTTGGTTTAACTAATTCGGTTCCAACATATACTAATGTTGTAGGAACGGTTTTCCCCACAGGAAACACAGGTTTCATTAAAGTTAAGGCAAACGATGTGAACTTTACACAATCTCTTACCCTTTCTCTAACAGGACAGTTGACTGGTGGAGGCCCTCTAAATCACAGCCAAGTTAAGAATATTGTTCTTTCCACAGGAACAAGTTTGCTTGTAAACACCTCAGGTCCGACTGCGGTTCCAACTTATGTGTACGAGGCATTCTTCGGCCCAACCTCATCATTCAACCAAGATATTGGAGTTATCGTTCTTCCTGCTGGTCTAACCACAGGTGTGTACGGAATGACTGCTTTTGTGAATGACGGAACAACTGCTGCAACCCCATCGGCAACAGGTTCAGCAGCGTTCCGAGTAACTGTTCGCTAATAGGAGTTTATCATGCGTTTTAAGGAACTACGAAACAAATTGCAGGAGAATTTGGGAGTTTTACAGGCAATCGGCACTGGAACTTTAAATCCAGCGGTTGGCCCTCACAATCCTGATGGTGCTGTAGACACCCCTGAAATCAATATTGCTTCGTTGAATGGTGAGGCTCTTGCTAGATTGAACACCTTCCTTGGTGCAGCAATGAGTAAGAGTTACATCAATCCTTATAATGTTCTTGCTCAAATCAAGAGCAAATTGGAAAGGGTTGGTCTTTTCTTTGAATACCGAGTTCCACCAGCAAAAACTGGTTTAGAGCATGACGCTAAAACAAGTATTGATAATAAGCGTGGCCCTGTTAATGAGATTGGTGCAGGTATGTTTGAGTTTACTTTAAAGTATCTTGGCGGATCATACGGAAGATATCCAACCGATCCAGGCTACGATCCTTATCACGCAGATAACATCTCAAACAAGACAGGAACTCCTTTGAAACTTGTTGTAGAAATTAACAGCAACGAAGACGGTACTTTCTCGGTCAAACCCCGCATCGTGCAGGGTTAAGGGCGCGTTCCCTAAAATCCGCATTTCACCGCCCGAAAGGGAGCCTAAACAAGGCTCCCTTTTTTATTATAAATACTTATGGTAATGAGTCTTTAAAGTGAAAGTATTGTATTACACAATGATATTTAAAACATTAAACGAAGAAAATTTCAAACTGTTTGCAGTAAAAAACTATGACAACCCACAATGTCATAGTATGCAAGAATTTGAAGAGGACATTACTCGTATAGTATATTTGAAACGCTTGTTTAGAAAGTATCAAAGATCAGAAGAACTGCGAGATCGTTTAATACTAAATCACTTAATAACATTCTACAATGTTTTTGGTATAGACGCAGCAACTAGAATGTTATTCTATAAAATGGATAAAGATTTATTGTCAGTACTTAAAACTTTTTTGGTGTACTTACACTACCTTCCAGACACTAAAAACATAGAAGGAATAGATATAGTTGAAATACCACTAGACGACAAAGTTGTAGCAAAATTAAGGGAGTTGTAATGGAAGACCTGAGACTAGAAGATATACTGATGGAGTATCAGTTTACACAAATTATCAATACTCCTTGGAAAGAAATGTCTGCCTATAAACTAGGTATAGTAAACGAGAGCGGTAAAATATTAAAAACTCGTAGACAACTAAAAGAGTCTTCAGAAAAACAAGCATATCCTGATAAATTTTTTGCTTTGTCTTGGACAGTAAAAAAAATAGTAGAACAATTTGATGCAATTCCAAACAGATCTTCTGCTCTTGTTAAAACTTTGTGGTCTTTAAAATCAGAGTATAGCGGGTTAAATCCTGAAAAATATGAATCTATAGTGATGGAGTATTTCAAGTCCAAAAAGACTTGCTTGAAAACAATACTTCATATTGAAAATAATCTATTAGAGGCTGGTGTATACCAAATATACGATAAAAAGTATCGCATAAAACACCTGACTCCAATTGGAGAAGTTTTTGGAGTTCCTGTTTATAAAATAGGAAAACAGGTATTCACCTATACCGAAGCAAAAAAACTAGGAGAAGACGGAGCAGCCGTCGCTGGCCCTGCAAATAATGTGGGTGGAGGACAAATGGCAGGCGTATCGCCTGGTCAAGAGCCTCCTATGCCAAAGGGTTCAAAATCTATGCAAAAGCGTAAGAAGATACAGCGCAGACAGCAAGATCGTATACAAAAAGATATCCAAACCCTGAACATCATAGACCCCAAAAAGTAAAGGTCTATATAGTCGGTGTTTTTGCCAAAACGACAGGTTCGTGAAATAAATTTTTACTACACGAAGATTTTTGGTAGTTTAGTTAAAAGTTGAATATAAGTTAAATTGGTGTGA
>Ga0181348_1000255_pt1 | contig 22126 bp, 23 predicted proteins | sample Su13VDMM110DN_FD_130092 | JGI IMG/M metagenome (GOLD analysis project Ga0181348, IMG submission 130092) | Freshwater viral communities from Lake Michigan, USA - Su13.VD.MM110.D.N | ecosystem: Environmental > Aquatic > Freshwater > Lake | place: USA: Michigan | collected 2013-07-16
GCTGGAAAGGAACAAGGAGAACAAACGTTGCCCCAGGTCTAGGAACTTGGTTACTACTTTGTTGGTGACGGCCATGGCTTTATTCATCTTTCTTCCCCGTTCCTAGTGTGAGTAATGAGTGTAGCAGGTGGTGACAAGCCCTGGTTGCGGGTCTGCTTGTGCGGTAGTCGGCCAGAAGGCGAAGAAGACTGCCGGTGCGAGTATCAGCCAACGAAGGCTGTTATTCGGGCGCACTCTCGACTGCTGGTGTTACGAACTCATCTAAGTCAGCATCATAGGTGTCACCGATACCTGCGTACTGACCCCTGAACGGTGTGCCGCCGAGACTGTGAAAACTCCCGACATAAGTGCGGCTTGTCTCTATGCGTTCTACATCGTTATTCACAGTCGCTTCATACTTTCGGTAGGTGTTGTATGAAGTTTGCTTCCACTCACCAGCGATACCGAGTGATGCGATGAACGCCTGACCTGCTTCTTCGGTTGGTGCGTTCTCGTTTGATACGGCGATGACTTGCGTGACTGTGCCGTTGTCTATTTTTGCGAAGTGTACCATTGTCGTTCCTATGCGAAGGTAATAGAGCCAGTTGTGGTGAATGTCCAAACCGTGTAATCGCCTGCGCTCGCTGATGTGCCACCTGATGCGCTAACTGAGAACGGATTACCTGCGGTGAGATAGCGAAGAAAGACAACACCTGTTCCACCGTTGCCACCGTTAGCGGCAAATGCGCCACCGCCGCCTGAACCTGAGTTTGCAGAACCAGCACCGCCGTTAGTAAAAGGTGAGTTTCCTGTTCCACCCTGACCGCCACCTGCTTGTCCAACACTTCCAGTACCAGCACCGTCAGACGAAGCACCACCACCACCAGCGATAGTTGTCGGTGTCGCAGTGAAGTATTGAGTAAAACCCACACCTGCGATTCCAGGGTCGCCAGCAGAAGGATTCACTGCGCCCGCACCACCAGCACCGCCACCTCCACCGCCACCCCAACGAGAAACTCCTGCACCTGGGGCACCATTGTTGCCCTGTGCCGTAGTGCCAGAACCTCCCGTACCTGGTGTTGTGCCACCGCCACCACCACCTGAGCCTCCTGAGCGACCATTTCGTGCTGGTGATGAAGTGGTACCACCACCGCCACCGCCACCTGTTGCCGAGTTGCCCTCAAAGGTTGATGCTGTTCCGTCGCCACCTGCACCACCTGTGGTGTTGCCTGTTCCGCCAGCACCAATAGTGACTGTGTAAGTGCCTGCCGCCACGATGCCCTTTGCTGCAAACACTCTGCCACCAGCACCACCACCAGCACCGTACACAGCAACACCGTTCACACCGCCGCCACCGCCGCCGCCACCAGCAACTAGAAGAACCGACAAGTCAAGTTGTTGAGAAGCGGGAACAGAGATTGTGTCCGTTGTTTGCGATGAAACATAACCCATGTACGAACGAGTCATTCCGCTACCTCACTAACAAACTCGGAACCATTCCAAATGTCACCGATACCAGCATACTTACCACGGCTCGCACCTTCAACATTGTTGTTGTTGTACGAAGTTTGTATCCACACGCCTGCGAGTCCGATGCTTGCGATGAACGCTTGACCTGCGGCTTCCGTAGGCGCATTATCGTTACTAACCACGATTACTTCACGCACGATGCCGTTCTCTATCTTTGCGAAGTGTGCCATTATGCGACCACCAAAGTTCCAGAGCCGTTGTATTGAAAGTATGAGTATGAACCGCTTACGGTTGGCGTGCCCGATACTGCGCCTGTTGCAGTAATGCTGAACCCTGTTGCGTCGGCTGTTAGATAACGAATGACCACACGACCTGAGCCACCTGCTCCGCCAGCAGAGTTTGACCCAGACCCACCACCGCCACCACCAAAGTTTGCAGTTGCCGCTGAACCAGCTGCATTACTTCCACCACTACCAGCGTTCGTTCCTGCCGTGCCACCCGTGACGCTTCCACCACCACCACCACCACCTGAGAAAGACCGTGAAGTTCCGTCATAGGCGTTCGTGCTTGCCGTGCCGCCGTTGCCGCCCGTTGTGCCGCCACCGCCATTTGCGCCGACACTTGCAGCACCACCACCACCGGCACCGCTTGTGTTCACACTTGCCGTGCCGCCGTTATTGCCTTCGCCGCTAACGCCTGTGCCTGCAGTACCGCTACGGCTTGCACCGCCACCAGAGCCGCCATTCAGACCCGACACGCTCGAACTACCGGCACCGCCACCGCCGCCGCCGCCGTTTGCAGAAGTGATAAACGAACTTGCCGTGCCTGACTTACCGGTACCTGACGCCGCCGCACCTGCACCCGCTGCGCCGACCTTGACCGTGTAAGTCGTCTTACCGACTAGCCCTGAGCCTTCAACAAATCCGCCTGCACCACCGCCACCAGACCGTTCGCTGCCTTCACCACCGCCACCGCCGCCGCCACCGCCGACGAGAAGAAACTCAACAGCAAGCGTCTGCCCAGTCGCCACAACCTGCGACGACTGCGACGAAATGTAACCAAGTTGACGGCGAGCAGTAGCCATCAGTTACGCCACAATCGCGTTGACGAACCCAGTCAAAAGAATAACATCAGCCGTAGCCGCAAACGCCTTCACCACTTTCGCGTTCTGCAAAATGAGTCCAGGAATAATCGTCACCAAACCAGCCTCAGGTAGCACCGTGAGTTCAATGTTTCCTTCATTGGCGGTAGCAGTACCCCACTCAATCGTCAGTTTCACCGACGAAGAGGAAATGTTATTCGCATACACCCAAATCTCGTCAAAGGTGCCGACAGTCGTACCAGCAACAGCCGTATGCACCGTCACCGTAGAGCCAGTACCCGTACCTGTGACCTTGACACAAAGACCATCAGTCGAACCCGACAGTTTCTTTTTCGTGAATGTTGCCATAATGACTCCTAACTAAACACTTGAATCTGAATAATATCAACCGACGGAGGAATAGCCGCCCAAGCAGCATCCGTACCATTGGAAGTCAACACCGTATCAGCCGAACCAATCGCAATACGGGCAACAGTAGGCCCGGAACCCATCGTCAACAGGTCACCACGAGTCGTCATCGTTGAAGCAAACAAGTTCGCCTCATCAGCATCATCCGCCGTGAATACAGGATAAATAGTTGCACCCGAAGCATGAGAGCTTGCAGTTGTATCGTCTTGCGCGCGGGTAAGCGTCAATACGGAACCGGAAATAGTTGCTAGGCACTTTTCCTCGGAAGCGGTGCCCGGACTAATCACTACGAAAAACGGAACACCGCCAACCGTCGGAAAACCAGTAGTTGCGGCCAAAGTGGCCGACGTGTCACCAGACGTCAAAGCGTTAGTAATCGTCGTCTGCGCCGCTGCGCCCTTGTACTGTCTACGAGTTACTGCTGCCATACGGCTCCTATCTTACACTACGCATAACCACGACGGCGGTACCTTCAAAATCGTTAGAGTTGTGGGCGGAAACAATTTGCTGGACCCTCATTTGGACGTTCTCAACCACCACCGCAAAGGTTTCTTCGTTCTCCTGGTAAGAGACCACCCTGGGGGACTCCACCAAATCCCGCAAATAGGCAAGTTCGCGGTCTACGTCTTGCCAGTATTCGCGTCCATTGATTGACAGTTTGTGGTGCATAACAATGGGAACGGTGAACAGTTGGCTGCGCAATGGGGCGGCGTAGGCGCGAGCCATCCAGCGGGTCAGGGTTGGCCCTGTCGTGCCGCCAGCCGAACGGGCCAAAGCGACCTTGATTTCTGCCTCAAAAATCTTTTGCTCAAGACCGTCAAAGGATTTTTCCTTTACGTTTTCTACGGAAACTGTTTCGAAGTCATAAAAATCACCATCATCTGCAGCAACCGAAACACTCACGGAGCCCTTGAGTGGCAGGCAACGGATGTCAAGTTTGGGGATGAACTTCGCATCTGGTACACCCCAACGGTAGATACCTGACCGTAGGAACCCTGACGCAACAAGGTTTGTGGCGTGCTGGGCGTACAAACCCAAACCTGCAACCGTAAAAATGGGGTTATTACCAAACTCGTGCACGTCAGGGATGGAACCCTGACCCGTCACCATCAAATCCGAGGCATACGCAGGCTGGTTCGTGGAAATAAACACCGAGATATCCATACGTCCGATACCTGTCGAGGTGCCATCAAAGTTCTTGTATCCAAAATAGATGTACTGTCCGACACCAGCGAACTCCTCAACCGATGAACCCGTCACAATTTTCGGACCAATCACCAAGTTGCCGTCACTATCCGATGAGCAGAGGCGGAACCCGTCACTCAATCCGATTGCCACAAACCCTAGATAGCCGTGGATGCTGGTGATGATTTCACCCAATGGCAGTTCAGCGGCAACCAATGGAACGTCAAGACCTGTGCCATCTGTTTTGATGCTGATTTTGTAGACGAGGCTGGAATTACCTGCGTAGCCTGCTGCATAGATTTGGTTCTGCCCAGCAGCAAAACCCACCCACGTCCAGTTCGTGTTCGGATGCGTGAACAAGGGAGACGGGTTGTTTGCTGAAGAAGTTGGAGTGGTGGTGATGTTCCAAATCTTGCCTTTGTCTGCCGCCTGCCCAGCGACCATCAGACGACCTTTTACATACGCCAAATAGCCTGCCTCGATTCCCGTGATGTACGCAGACGAAGTGGAGATGTCTGCTTTTGTTTGGTCGATGTCGCCGTTGGCGTACGAGTAGAACACGTGAAAACCGTCAGACGCAATCGAAAACAGGTTTGACGCCGCCGTACCTGTAACCGTCGTGAACGATGTCAGGTCCGTAGAGTATTTGAGGGTTTGACCATCCGTAATGTACAGACGTGTATCGGCTGTAGCAAGATGCAGATTGCTGTTCGCAGACGAATACTTCTGTACTGTTTCGGGCAACAAAGTAAGACGGCCCTTGTCCCAAACGTTTACGCCCTTACTTAAATAGAAACGGTAGTTCTCTGCGTCTGCCGCGTCGGAGTATTGTTGTCCCGCTCCATAGTGCCAAGACGATTGCGAACGGCGCCACAATCCCTGTGGGTTTAGGGCCGACTCACCCGGCTCCGCCGATTGGTCAACCGAGTCGCGGGTGCGAGCGTCAAACTGACGAACAAAATCATTGCTCTTTGTGTCAACCATGTACGGGCGTCCATTGATTGCAATTGGAAAAACATCGGGGACCAACTCGGTCGCTCCGGAGCCCGTGTAAAACGCCACCGCTGGGCGGAAGGAGTCCCTGAAACGTGGCAACGTAGCCATTGGCTACTTCCTAAACTTGATTGGGTGCAATGCTTTAAGGCGCCCCGCTTCTGCAATAATTCTTTCTCTTCGCAGGCGTAAAATATTGGCAACGGAATTGGTTACTGAACCAGCCGGAACTTCGTCTGGTCGGCGGGTGTCCCCCTGTGATTCAATAAAGTTTCGTTTAATCTCCCTTCCAGCCATCATCCGCAACACAACGCCCATTTCGACAATGTCTTCGCATGTTGCCGGAAGAAAACAATTTGTTGTCAGGTCGCTTGATTCGTTGGTGGCACGGGTAAACGGGGCTTTGTAACGGACGCGCAATGTTCCAGCCATTATTGGCTCATCAAGGACAAGAGTGTTGCCAGATGCAAAATCGCCTGTTGGCAAACCGGTTTGCAGACGCACCCTACTTATTACCGGATGGTCGTCTGAAAGGTAACGCAAACGCACGTCAAGTAACTGGATAATCGTTCCAGAAGAAGAAATGTTAACTTGTCTGTCGGAGCCGTTGTATGACAGGTCTACGGATACGACACGGAACAGTCCGTTCGTAGTAGACGAAAGGTCGTCGAGGTCCGCATTAAGCGAGTCAAGCATTTGTGCGCGAGGGAATCGCGGGCTAAGTGTTAGTAGCGCCCCCGACGAATGAGACGAAGGAGTCGTTCCCGAGTGCCCGCGCTCCACCGTAATTGTCTTTGTTGCCGGGTTTGAGTCCCAAACGTAAAAGAGTTCGGAGCCGATTTCGAATACAGAACCAGCACGAAAGCCGCCAATGTCATAAGTAACGACAACGCTCGTATCGTTACTCGTGAGGCTCGCAGCCAATTTGTTGCGTTCTTCAACGACCCCCGCCAACATTTGGCGCGATGCCCTGTTAAGGACAGTCGCAACCGTAGTCATTTAGTAAGTGTAGCCCCCGTAACCCGGAAACGAACCAGCCTGAGCCTTGGCAGAACTCGCACGGGTGCGCTTCCCCTTTTTGGCTTTTGGTGGACCAGCAATTTCTTTTGCTGGTTTTCCTTTTTTGGGTTTCGTCACTTGTTCTTCTTCTTCTTATCCATGGCAGCCTTCTTTTCTGCTTTCTTTGCTGCCGCCATCCCTTTGGCGTTGTATGCGAATTTCTTGTTTCCAACTTTTGGCATGTTATTTTTTCCCTTTGTTTCGTGCGGATATTGCCTTAGCCTTGCTGCGTGCATCTGATTTAGATGACGCGCCCCAAGCCTGTAAGGATAATAGCAGGCGAGTTGGCTTTCCCTTACTATCGCGTTCGGGTCCGGGCATGTTTCCCATGCGAGCCAGAAAGGATGCGCGACGTGGATTGTCGCCTGCCTTTACTGGGGCCTTCAGAGTCCCGCCTTTGTAGGATGCTCGACCTTTGGCGTTGAGTCCGCCCTTTGGGTTCTTGCCTTCTTTGCGCGTCCACGCTGGAGTCTTGGCCATTACCTGTACCTTTTTGCTTTCTCCGCAACCTTCTTGGGTTGCTTGACAAACTGTTTACCAGCTTTATTTCCCTTGGCTTTTGCCCTGTTTGTTGCGGCTTTTTCTGATGGGCTGAGCGCATTCCATGCAGCGTCAGGCAGATAGCGTTTCTTGCCTTTCGACGGTTTGCCGTCGGATGTGCGCCACTTTTGCGACGACCAATTCTTCAACGACTTCTGCGACTTAGCCAGAGCCATTACTTGTAACCTCCGCCAGCCTTCTTGTACTCAGATGCAAGCAGTTGCGCCTTGCGTGCAGACCACTCACCTGGGTCGCCGCCCTTGGTGCCAGCCTTGATTCTGTTAAACAAGCGCTTGCGCATCTCGGGCTTGGTGTAGTTGCCAGCCTCATTTACGCGTGACTTGGTCTTCTTTTTTGCAGCCATTAGTTTGCCGTCGCTTCCAGACGGGCCGACCCGTCAATCTGGGTGGGTTGCCCACCTGTTTTCCTAATGCGTTTGTACGCATCAAGGTCTCCGTCAAGAAATTTTTCTTTCTTGTTTAATTCTGAAACATTGTTACGAGTTGGGGTTGCCGAACCGGAAACTCTGAAGTGTGACACCCTGCAGGCAAAACAACCCTCAACGTCAAGATTTGGATGTGTTTCTTTGTGTTTCATAATCCCCTAAGAAATGTATGCGCCGTAACCTGCCGCAGTAAGACTAGCAACCTCATCTGCTGACACTTCGTTATCGGACCCACCAAAATACACTCTCGTAATCGTCGTGTTGTCGTTCGGTTCATTCTCCGTAAAGTTGCCGTTCGTTAACAAGAAGACGTTTCTGCCGCGAGGTTCAGCATCAAAATGTCTAAACAGGCTGTACGCCATGCGTGCTTCTTGGGAATCGAACTCGTTTGGTGGTACACCCAATACTACGAAGTCGTCGGTGGGTGGGCGGAAGATGCTCATGTTATGTACTCACCATAGCCTGCTGCAACAAGTTCAGCCTTCTCCTCAGCGGTAACAAAGTTTTTGCTACCCCCGTAATACACCTTCACGATGCGTTCATATTCTCGTTGTTCAACTTGGGTGAATGAGTTATCGGTAAGTTTGTAGACGTTCGCCCCTGATGAGGTTCCTTGGGCGTAACGGAACAGGCGACCTGCTATCGAATCGTCGAAACGACTAGCGGCGGCAGACACATCGCCAACGGGTGTGATGAACAGCAAGAGTTTGAGTTGGGTGGCGGACTGGCTGCCAGTACCTGAAGCGGTAGCGGTGCGGAACCTGACGGGAATCCCGACACATACTTGGCTGCCTGTACCTGATGCTGTGGCGGTGCGGAACCTGACGGTAAACGACGTGATGGTGGATTGCCCTGAGCCTTCCCCTGATGCTGTACGGGGCGCAATATGCAGGGTGGTGGCAGTAGATGACCCCGCCCCTGTAGCGGATGCTGTACGCGCCCTGAGAACCTGCTCCGAGGTTGTGGACGTTCCAGTACCTGAAGCGGTAGCAGTACGAACCACGATTCGTAGCCCTGTAGCAGATTGCGAACCTTGACCACTCCCAGTGGCGGTGTAAGCACGGATAGAGAACGATGTGACGGTGGAGGAACCGACACCTGAACCTGTTGCTGTACGAGGCGCAATATGCAACCCTGTTGCCCCACCACCCGTCGAACCTTGCCCGCTTGCTGTAGCCGAACGAGGAACAACACGTTCACCGTCCGCAACAGAAGTTCCTATACCCGATGCGGTTGCCGTACGGATGGCAACGAGCACAGTAGTAGTTGATGACGAACCTAACCCTGACGCTGTGGCGGTACGGAGAACTATCCGTAGACCTGTTGCCGATTGTGTACCTGTTCCTGATGCGGAAGCGGTACGTGCAACTACGCCTTTGAAAAATCCTTGCGTAGCGGCAAACGGCGAAGCGAAATAGACGACCTTGCGATAGGCGTAGTTTGGGACTTCTTCAAACTCGCGAAATCCAGGCGTGTCCGTGAAACCGAACGTAAAGTCGGTGACTCCAGTAGCCATCAGGCTACCTCACTTAGTCGAGGCTGAGAGTCAGCGCAGTGATTTGGAAAGTGTCCCCAGCAGTAACAGCAGCCGAAGATGAAAGTGCGCCAGTCCACAGGCAGTTGCCTGCGCTGACGTTATCCCACAAAGAGAAATGGCTATAAGTTTCGGTAGTGGAAACGTTCGTCCACTCAACCGTGGCAGACGCAGCCATCGAACCCGTTGATGCGGCAGAAAACGTGACATCTTCACGAGTCGTATTTACGGCTGCGTTACTTGTACCCGCTTCGCCTGGGTCGCCCAAGTGAAGTTTCACGTATACGTTTGCCACCGAAAACGATTGAGCGCGAAGGGTGTCAAGCAGTTTGTTTTCTGCGTAATTGGAAATCGACATAGGGTTACCTTACTACATTCAAATCAAATGTGGGGGCCAGGCCAGGGGATTTTGCCTGACCCCCACTACTTGTTATTTGCTCCAATTAGGAGGCGTTTGCGCCAATGCTTGACGATGACTCAATGCGACGCAACGATGCCTCACGGAATCGTGCGTAGCCACCAAGCCAGTACCAGCCGACAGGCTGGAAGCGGCTTAGCACGTCGACCACTGGGCCACGAACGACGCGTGGGAACGCGCTGTTGCCATCCACAATTGAGTGGGCCTTTGCCAGGGCTTGACGGCCACAGATGTGCGTGCAGTACGCATCACCGGTTCCGACCGCACCAGCACCATTGAAGGCGTTCTCGAAAATCTTCGCACGTGGCGTCTCAATGAAACGCACACCTTCAAAGGCACCGACTTCACCGTTGTAAATCATCGCCGGGTCGCTGTACACGTGCGGGTCACGCCATGAAGCAACACCGGTCTCACGACGGAGGTCGTACGACACGTCTGGGTGAATGAAGCCCATGTACATGCCGTTGAACGACACCGCATTGGACTTGCGAAGTGCGGCGACGAGCTTGCGAACGTCGTTGGCGGTGATGATGTCATCAACGGCCAAACCAACTCGGGTTGACGGGGTGGATGCTCCACCGCCACCGTAAATGACGTTGGTGCCAGCAGCGAGTACTTCGCGGATGACTGCGTCAACCGAGATTCCCGCGTTGTAACCAACGAGGTTTGCGGCTGCCGAGTCCACGTCAAGGAACGAGGTTCCACGCAACTTGGCGGTCGTGTTTACGGCGTTGCCGTATTCTTCCAGGGTCACTTCAACCTGAGAGTCGCCCATCGCTACTGGAGTAACGTCGGTGTCCTCGGTGAGGGTGCTGGTCTTTTCGGCCAAGTCGTTGAAGATTGTGAACTTCACGCTTGAACCTGGCATTGCTTGTGCGACTGGCATTACGTCTGCAACCGCGTCGAACAGAAGTTCGCTGCGGAGTGCGAAATACGCAATCCGGTCAAATGCAACCTGGTCTGTGAGAAGGCTGCTTGTTTGTGTTTTGCTCATGGCCTGTTAATTCTTTCTCCCACAGGCTAGGAGCCTGGGGCTAGGTGTCTTGTGCTTGTTCTCTCATTTGTGCAAGTAGATGCATCACTTCGTCTTGATTGCGAGTTGAGTTGAACTTCTTTACCCAGTCGACCTGTTCGTCAGTTTGCTCGCCAGCCGTGCTTGCCTTTTGAAGTCGAGCCCAAGCCTTTTTTTCAGACTCGTCTGCAACTTCTTTTGGCCTCTCAGGCTCCAGGAGATTTGCCTCCTGGGCTGCTGCCCTAATCGCTTCGGAAGACACCTCGCCGTCGTAGCCCTTAATGAAATATTTGGCAACTGGAGCATTCACGTCAATGCCTGCTTCAGCAAAAGCCATCTTTCGCTTTAGGGTTTCAAACTCCTGTGCCTGTTGTCGGAGAAGTTTGTTCTCTGACTCCACCTTTTTGAGGTGTGCACGTACGGGGTCTTTGGATACCGTTTCGTTCGTCTCATCATCAAAATCGTCGATGACATTTGACATTGCTCACTCCGTTCTGCCCACTTCCGGGAGGAGGTCCCAGAAGGCTGCTGTACCCTTTGCTTAGGTCGGTTCGGGACTCCGACATTTACAACAGTACACCCTCAATAGCGAATTGCTATGGAACTACTGAGCGGAGCCGACTCCGGTTTCAATGGTGCCAGATGTTGCCCCGGTTGTAGCAGCAAATCGACCACCACCCATGAACTCACCCCGACGCATAGAAATGCGTTTTTCTATTTTTGCTTGAGCCTCTGGGTCGTAGCCAAAGGTTTCGCCCAGTTTCTCTTGCATGCTTATGTCCTCTTCGCCGGCCATGGTTTCGTAAAGACCACGTCTCCTGGCCATGGAGCCAAAGCCCTCTTGGGCCTGTTGTTCCGTAATGCCCCTAGACGCAAGCTCCTCTGCGGTCATTGCGGTCAATTGGGTGCCACCCTCCTGCGCGCGCGCGGCAAGTTTTGCTGCCTCTGCCCTGCGGGTTAAGATTGGCATGGTTTCTGCTGGGTTGAGGAAATAGGCGGCTAGGTCCGAGTCGTCCACATTGTAGAGCTTTTTCATTTGCTCGCGCGTAGCAGGGTCGGCTTCTTGAACACGGCGATAGCCATTCTGGATTCGAGCTTGCAATTCCTGGGGGGATACGTCCCCCTCCAAAAGAGATTGAATAATTTCCGGCCTATTGAAGTATCTGTCCATGCCATTGGACTTCATGGTCTCGCTGTAGATTCGCTCCATTGCGACATATGTGGAGGGTTGAAGCTGGGGCAGGCCAGCAGCAGCTCTTTTTAGGTTTGCCGAAAACCTCTTTTTAAAGGACTCTGTTTCCCGTAATTCAAACATGACGGATGATTCGCTTGTTATGCCGCGAGCCATCAGGTCGCCAATTTTGTCCTCAAGCGACTCCAACCCGAACTTTGCCAAGTAGCTGCGAATCATGGTTGTGGCGCTGGTGGTTCCCGAGTCAAACGCCATGGAGCCATTGTCTCCGCTTGTCTGTGGGCGAGAAACATACATTCGGTCGAACTCTGCCATGGCGTCTTCCGCGGAGTAGATGCCAGACTCCGCCCCAGCGACGAGGGTGTCCAGATAGGCCTGTTCTGAGCCCGTGTAATAACCACCCGTTCTTTCGGCCGCGGACCTAATTGCACCCATGCGCGAAGCGTTTTCTTGCGCCAGCAACTGGGCGGGCGTCATCGTGTCCTGAAGGGTGACTTGACGATTACCTGGTAGGTCGTCTGGTCTCATGCTCACGTTACATCACCTGCCCAAATGATTTTTCCATCATCATAATCATTCTCGCTGCTTCGGATTGTGCTGCACGAGTTTTGTCCCATCCGTAGTCAGGGTCTTTGCGCAGTAGGTACTGGAAGTCCTCCGCCGTCATGCTTGTCCCGTCGGGTCTCTTGTTGAACACAACCGAGAATTTGGGGTCACTCATTCTGATGTCCATCGGATTTTTTTCAAGAGTGCTTGCTGCGATATTTCGATATGGCTCGAAGATGTCATCCATAGTGAAGCCCTGGTCAAACTGCTCACTGAATTGAGAGTACATAATTTTGGCATTGTCTTTGGCTTTCTTTACCAACATGTCCTCGGTGTACGTGACACCAAGGTATGGCTGACCAGTTAGCACAGAACGAATCTGGTCATCAAGCCCGGGTGGGGCGTAGTTGAAGCGCTTCAGCGATTCCTTGAGTGTCGTGGCGGCATCTGTTTCCCCAATGACCGGAGGCATACCTTTTGCCGCTTGGCGATTGGAGATGATTGAGTACGCGTAAAACTGGGTTTGCAATTCGCTGGCACCGGTGCTAAGTGAATATGTGGCCAGGTCACGTATCTGGGCATCGTCGAGCTCCAGGGTTCCGTACAGATTGCGCAGTTCCGGAATCTTGTCCGCGATTTGGTCGTCTTTGTCTGCCTGTCCAAGCAGGGCCCATTCACGCCGCGATTTGTCCGTAGAGGTATAGAGCTTTGTAGCCCGAACCTTGTTCACCCAGGCGGTCTTGCCGGCATCTGTCGTTAGGTCGTAATCATCTGGCTTTTTTGCATAAGCAATAAACAGGTCAACGAGGTCGTCGCCAAGAAGAGAGCGAGCTTTTGCTTCACCTTCTCCTCCGTCAACCATTGAGGAAAACTGCGGGAAGTCAATCTTAAATTGTTCACGCCAATCTTGCTTTGGCTTCTTGGGCGTCTTAGGTTGGGTTGCCATTATTGACCTAGCGCTTGAAATGCGAGTGAGATTGCATTGCCGAGACCGTAGGAAACACTAGCGGTTGGGTCTGCCTGTCCCGCAAATTTGCTAGCAGTCAATTGACTACTTGGCATTTGTTGTCCAGCGGCAACGGCAGAACGCTCTTTGTTTTGGATAAAATCAATTGCTTCGGCTAATTCTTTTTTGTTGGGTGCTCGTCCTAGCTTGGAAAAGAACGCTTCGCGGGCGTAGGCCATTGCGTCTTCGTCAGAGGTAACGCGAACAGTTGTGCCATCTTCTTTTACTGATGCAAAGGTTCCAAGTAGTCCCACCATTTCGTCCCACGGGCGCTGATTGATGTTCGATAGATTCAGCAACTTTCTCCATACGACCTCATCGTCTGGGGTCCAGCCCAAACCCTCTTTCATCGCTTCGCTTACTTTTCTGTTTCCGTACCAACCGACTCGTTGGAGTTCCTTGGAAACACGTACGCGTTCATCGGTTGACAATTTGTATAGTTCACGAGCCACGGAAAATGGGTCCTCTTCGTCGTATGCCTGTCCGGCAATTTGTCCCTTACTATTAATTAGCACCGGGCCCTGGACGTAGGTAGTGGTGGGTGTCCTTGCCCCTGGGCTGTAGGACTGAATTTTTATATTTACGTTAGAGCGAATTGCCGCTGCTTCTTTTTCGGTAAGCCTGGGCGAGAACCCCGTGTACTGGCGACGGGGGTATGGGGTTTGAATTGTGGTTGGTAATACGAAATCGGCAACGGTAGCCGAGCCGTCGTCTGATGGAGTTGTTGATTCGCCTGCCATTTAGATGTCCACTTCCTGTACTAAGAAACGCTGCCAAATTCTATCAAATTCGGGGTTGGCGGCAGATAACGATTCGCCCAACTGATAAAGACTCTGTCGTGCAGCGGCTGCCTTCTTGGGTTGAAGGCTAATAAGTTGTTCGGATTGCATGACCTTGGCCCTCTCCCTAAGGTAACGGGCAACCGACTCAGCAATGGGGTTTTTCTCCAACCGCGGGTCTTTCACCAACCTTTGTAATTGGTCCAAGTCATTCGCCAACTTATTGGCTTCAAACTGGGCACGGCGAGGAAACCCTGGGAGCTTTGTATTTAGGTAATCGCGGTAGTTGCGCAGGGCGTTTTGTTGTAGTTCGTTTGGACTTGGTCCAAACAAACGCCTAGCCGCTCGATACTTAACAGAGCCAAGGCGCTTTTGTGCCAAGTCAATCATCTCTCGGTCCGTCAATTTCTCTCGAGTTCCCTCCAGCAGTTGGCGTTCCCAAACCGTAAAGTTGAAATCACCGCCGCCGCGTGGGGCCATGAAGTAAGCCGTATCCGGGTATTGACTGGTTAGGTCTTTGTTTTCTCGCTCCCAAACGCCAAACTCCTCTGTTGCCTCAAGCCCCTGTGCTACGGCTCGGCTCTTTGAGCCCAGGTACAAAACCAATTCGTCGCCATACAAACCAAGGAACCTGTCTATAGAGCTGTCGTAATCTTCGTTTTCAAAGGCACGCAATTCCGTCATAAGCTCGTCAACGAATTTGTCCCCTTTTTTGGTTGGAATCTTGAAGTCCGTAGTGGGCGACGCTGGGCCAGTGAACTGCCCGGCTGCGCGCATGAGCGTCAGAATTTGCGCGAAGGTCCGAGCATCAGCCATCAACTGGGTTACGCCCTCTTCGGTGCCAAGGTTGTATTTGTCGGTATTGACGGACAACGCGCGCAGGGTTTCCATGTACGTATTTCCATATACGGTATTCATGTAAACCTGATTGGTCAGCATTCCCGAAATCGCTGGGGCGGCTTTTTGTAGCCAAGATGGGGTTATGTTTAGGGCGTCTTTCCATCCAACCTCGCCATAAGGCAAAAGCAACTCTTTAAGTTTGTCGTACTTTGGAACATCGGGGAGAATCTTGGATACGGCGAAACTTGCCATTGGGCCAAGGGCTGGATAAAAGCTGATGCCCTGGGACAGTCTGGAAAGAGGTGCGCTAAGTGGGGCATTGATACCGGTGAACAATTTGGCAATTGAGCCAGACATCGGGAATGTAAACATCTGCTCACCCGTAGATGGGTCTCTGTAAATGAAGCCGCGACCATCTGCGTCTGGGTCGCCCTGAGACAAGCCGTTGTATACCTTGTGGAACTGACGGTACATGTGGATGTTGTCGGTTACTGCAAAACTTGCGTACCGACCAAGCACATCTCGCCATGCGGCTTCAAATGGGGCAACTACCCTGAGGGCGTCCTGGAAGTTGTTCCTGCTTGACGCGTCATACAGCAATTCCTTGGTGCGATGGATGCCCACAAAACGGGAATAGTCGTCAAGTTCGTCAACCGTCAACGTGCCGGTGATGCCCTTGCGATTTGGAAGATTCTCGATGGCTTTGGTTACGTTTTGACGAAGTTTGCTTTCTCCCAGGTATTTACGGATATTGCCACCGGACTTTTCGTAGATGTCGGCATACAACTTCATGCCCTCTTCGTAAGACAATTGGTCGATGTGTTTAACGGCTTCGTCGTAATAGAACTGACGGAAAACAACGGACTTCTCCAACTTTCGTGAAGCCGTATCATAAAATCCATCAAAGAACCACGACGTGGCTTTGTCCGCATAAGACATCGTCCGCTCTTCAAGTGAGTCAAATCGACCACCTGGTCGGTAGTTAATCATTTGCTCTCTTGGGTAGGCGGCAGCCAAACCCTTTTGGGAGCCCTCGTCCCAGAGACGCGAGCGCTCAATGAGCCTGCGTGCCTCTTTTGCGCCAAGACCGTTTTTGCCAGCGGTGGCTGCGTTGTCCACAAGAATAGGAACAAACGTCAGTTCGTCGCCGTCAATTTTCTGCACAATTCCGGTTACTTTTTCCCCCGCTATGTTTACCGTGCGTTTCTGGCCAACTCCAAGTTTTTCCTTTGGCTTCAAGGGGATGTCCGAGGTTTTCAAAACACGGACATCTTGCAGGTTGCCAACCGCATTATGGGCAAACAAAAACATGATGTCGTCAAGGTTGCCTGTGTTGTACTTAACGTTTGCAATAACTATGTGCCGAAAGTACGAATCAAGTATGGAGCGATAGAAGTCGGGGTCGCTTTTCTTTAGTTCCTTAATTGACAGGGGAGGAAACCTATACGGCATGTCGTTGGTCTTGTCGTAGAATTCAATTCCATCGGCAAACAAGGCATCAACACTCCGGAAGGCGGTCGTCCTTTGATTTTCCATGAACCCTATGAGTTCGCTTACAATGTCATCATCTGTCTTTCCGGAACTGAGTGCGATTGCAACTCGACTCTGGAATTCGTCAGACATAGTCTTTTGAGCGGACTGTATGACCCCGTCAGTGTGATAACGAGTAAGGTATCTTTTTGGTCCACTGGCCCTATTTACCAAGGTGAATGAGCCTGACTTAAAGCGATGCCTAACGCTGTCGCTGGAATTCCAGCCGTGGCGAGATGAGGCGCCAACAAAAGCGTTTCTCAAATCCTCCCAAACGTCCTCTTGCTTGCTGCGCTCCCAAATTCTAGGACGGGCGCCAGCCTCGATTGACTCCGCCGCTTCTTTAGCGGCCTTCTTTCCAGACTTGACCCCAAGGTCTGCAAACTCGACACCCGTAAGACTGTTACCGTAACGTTTTCCAAGCACCGCATTTATGTAGTCAATCGGGTGTTTGAATTGATTGATTCCGCCAGCCGCCATGCGCACTTGGGCGTCAAGCATGTTGCGGACTACGTATCCCCCAGTTGCCAACTGGGCAACCTTCCAAACGCGCTGTTGCAAAAGTTCGGCAAATGCCAAACTTAGTCTCTGTTCGCCGGTTAGAACTGGCCGACGCTTTTGCTCGGTAAGGGAAAGCATTTGGTCTTTGAGTTCGTCTATCCGTTCCGAGGCGTTTGCACGAAGAGTTCCCCTTAGGCTTTCGAGCCTGAATACCTCGTCCTTGAGGGACTCGTAGAGCGCCCTGTCTTTTGATGAAACAACATCAACCATTCGCAATGGCATGCGGCTGGTAATTGGGAGTTTGGGAATCAATTGCTTTCCCTGACTGTCTTCAAGCAATTTTCGGAAAAGCGGACCTCTTGTCAATCGGCGCAGCACCTGTGTGTCAGGGAGGATTTGAACTCGGTTGAGCAGGTCTACAAGTTGTGCAGGTTGCAAGAGTTGGATGTCGCGGTTTGAAAACCCGGCACCATCAAGAACTTCATTGAGGAAGTCTGGGTCGAGTTTGTCTTTTACTTGTTCGTAAAGTGAGCGAACCAACCCATTGTCTGTTTCAACACCAGTTCGGCTGCGAAAGTAGGTACGCATGGCATCGAGGGACATTTCCCCGCCATTCAGAATTTCGTCAATCATTTCGTCATGCACCCCGGATGAGCGCAGGTATGTCTTTAGGTATTTCTTATAAGTATTGAGGGTGTTTTTTCTAGCAGTTGGTGTAGCGCGTGCGCTACGCGAAAAAGACTCAAGGGCTCCAATGGTGGTGTCGGTCCCAGACATGAATTCTTTTACGTCGACATCAGATGCCCCTGCCGCACGCATGGATAGGACCATGTTTTTGATTGAGCTCTGGTTGTCAATGTCTCCCCCGGAGACAACAATCTGTTGTTCCGGTATTTGCTTAAAAGCGCGCATTTTTCTAATCGTGCCACCAACCAAGTTTCTCTCAAACTTGTAGTTTCCAATGCCGGCCTTTAGGGTTTGTTCGCCAAACTCCCAGCCGCTTGTTAAGGAGGAAATAACCTCATCATCAGTCTTGGCGCTCTTCAAACGAAGGGCCATGTCTGTGCTTATCTTGCCGTCAAATATGTCTTCCCATATTACGCCAGCGTCATCAGTTTCCTTTATGGTGTTGACCAGTTTGATTGCGTACGGATTGGTACGAAAGAAGTTGTCAAACTGGGTTGCGTTGTAAGTTGCGCCAGACAGGTCCATGCCAAGGCCGGACTCGCGCAAGTACTTTTGCCTTGTGGGACCAAGAGCTTTGCGTAAACTTTCTGCATCCTCTGCACTTAAGAGTGGAACAATTCCCTTGAGGCCTGCGGATGGCGTTCCGGCTTTTCTTAGAATTTCAATTGCCGTGCCTGTTTTTGCAGCAACGGCTACGTACTGTGCGGTTCGTATTCCCTTTGCAACCCACTTGGACGGGTCTGGCAACATAATGTTAAAGACGGCATCGATGATGCCCGAGCCATAGCGATAGGCCATGTCATTCTCCCGGAAGACTCCACCAATTGACATGACGCCACGCCCAAGCGTAAAAGCGGAACTATAAACAGTTCCTCGCACCGCCCTTGAGCGTGCGGACTGTTCCTCTACTATTTGCGCATTGGGCAGCCAACCCACGCCTTGTTTTTCTGGATTGTCAAACATTGTTTGAAAAGTGGAAGCAGAAAGCATGCCAGGAACATCAATCCCCTTGCCGGTCCAAAGCTGGCCCAAAATGGTGTTGCCGTATTCGGGAAGAGCCATCAGTGCGGACAAAGACCACCTAGAGGCCCATTTGGCGGGACGAGCAGCAACCGTTAATCCAGCGCCTGCATAATCGGTCACAACTCCAGTGAGCGCTTCTGCTGGCTCCGGGATGAGAAGCGAAAAAGTTTTTGATGCAACGCGCTTTGCAAAACCTAGTCCATCGTAAATGGTCCTAATCGGCATTGGTAAATTTCCAACTGCTTCTCTTTTTGCATCGTATGAGTCAAGTTCCCGCTGGGATGCCATTTTCGCAATCTGGTCAATTGCTTCGATGGAGGCACCGGATTTAGCCATGGCGAGCTTTACCTCTGGGGAAAGCCATGGGGCGCGGTAATTGATTTGATTCATCTTTAACGCCATTGACTGCGAATACTCGGGACCAAATTGGTACCTATTGGTGCCAACGTCCTGTTGCATTGAGAGCATGTACTCCCTGTCTTCAGGGAATAGGTTGTTATAGAGCATCAGCCCATCCCGTAGCGAGCAAGCAGGTCTTCCAGGTCGTCGCTAGGAAACATTTGCGCAATGGCCCGGATTTCCTCAAGCGCCTGGGTCGTTTGGTTCATCATCGGAATACCCGCTTGAAACATATTTGGTCCTGGACCAAATGGCGCGCCTGCGGTAATTGGTTCATTCGGGCGTTGAGATGGAGCGGTCAGCGACGTAAGCGGGGTTGCTTGCTTTGCAATAATTGCAGCAGAAGTTTCCGATGGTGATGCGCCCATTGGGACAGCGGACTGACTGGCCAGTTGCTCTCCAGCTTTTCCGTAGGTCTGCCCCCTGGCTGCAGATTTTGCAATCTTTGCCGCGGGGTTTTGTAGGTCGAAACGGTTGGCCACGTCAGGCTCCCATTTGCGCTAAGAGTTGCTCCAGGCTTGGTTCGCCCTGTGGTCCTGCTACTGGCGCCTCTGCGCCCATGCCCGGCATTGCTAGACCCGGCATGGTTTCTGGTGCCCCCATTGGCATCTGCATTGCCTGACGCTCCTGGGCTCGCGTATTGGTGCGCTCAACTGCCTCGTACAAGCTGGAATCCTGCTCCATAACCAGTTTGACAAGATAGGCAAGGTCTTCTGGTTGATATGGGCCCATTGGGTTAACCGCTTGCTGCTGGATGCTGGAAAGCAATGCTGCCTCTACGCCCTCTGCGATGATGCGGTCGTGCTCCAACTCTGGGTCCGAAATTAAAGGGTCTGCCTCTCGTGCTGATTCCTTGCTCATTGTGCCAATTCCCAAGCGCTGGCCAAGCCCAACGATGAGGGAGTTAACATCTGAGCCAGCGGCCGAATACGTAACATAATGAAAATCTGTTTCCCAAATCTTGCTGGGCACGTAGGTTTCTTGGCCGCTTGAAACACGAGACGGCAAGAAAAACATCTTTGGTACGTCGCCCCAGTACGATTTCTCAATTGCAATGGCAATTTTGTCTTCTTCGAGGAGTGATGCTTCAAACACGGACTGTGATTCCTGGACTCGGAAGTCAACGGTTGCAGATAAAACGTTTTCACCACGGCGACCCGTGCGGATGTTGGTTGCCGATTCGCCACCGAACTCTGCTGGGATGGCACCTTCCAGGCGCTCTTGGCGCTCCAGTCGGTCCAATGCTTCGTATGTTTTGTATCCGGGGTTTAGGTCCTGGCTGCGGATGTCTCCGCCACGAACGATTCCAAGTATGCCGTTTTTGCTGTCGGCTAACTGGACAATCTCTGGGTTCTCGCCCGTGCGCGCGATGAGATATTCCTCGGGGAAGATACCGCGCTCAATGGCAATTTCGGTCAGGGCTTGCAGGCGTGCACGCGTGTAATACATGCCAATCAAGCCATCAAACTGGCCGCGCTGTTTGTCTAGCGTGATGCGATTTGCAACAACCGCCAACGGCATGCCGGTTCGGTTGGGGATTGCCTCAAGCAGAATCTCTTGCATGCCTGCGCGTTGTGCGGGCGACAGGGATGGGTTGTCTTCTGCGCCCATCACAACGAGTTGCAGCGCATCCGAAGATACGTACTCAAGCAATGTGTAGCGAGAGTCTGCGTCAACCTCGCCCATGCGTAACTGTTCGGAGACCAGGTCGCCGTAGTTTTGCAACAACCATGCCGCTGTCACCTTGTGCGAGAAGATGCAGTCTGCTGGCAGCATGTCGTCTTGGTCTTCGACTGGTGCCGGGTATGTGTCCAGTGGATTGCGAACAACCCACTTTGGCATGAGTGTGCGGAAGTCTGGTTTGAGGAATACTGCAGACTGTGAATAGGCAAGCATGTGGCGTGCGCGACGGCGCAACTTCATCTGCATTTTGTTGTGGTCCCAGAATGACAGGACTGCCTTGCGGCGCATGCGCGAATAGCTCTTGGAGCGCTCCGAACCGTCTTTAACTGGAGGGAAATATGGTGATGGCATCGTTGATGCAATGCGCATTGACATCTGGTCAAGACCAGTTACCAACAAGTTTGCAACATTTGACTTAGCGCTGCGGTCTAATTCGTTTAAAGGAACAACCACTTCTCCGTTTGCGAGGTCGCGTACACGACGCATCTGCTCGTACAAGGGGCCAAGTTTCAACTGGCGGTTGCGATACAGTTCGACAATCTGCTCTGCGGAGAGCATGTTTTACTTATTCCGTAGTCTGCGAAGGGTTGCCTGTGTTTGTGGGTTCTTTAGCCACTTATTGTACTGTGCTGCACCAGGAGCATTTTTTTCAATTGCCGTTTGTGCACGATTGAGTTTTTCCACAAATGCAGCATCACCCTCTTTGTATCCAGGAAAACGATTTTTTGCTTGGGCGGCACCGTATTCGGCATCCTTGGCTGCTTCTCTTTGGGCTTTGGTCATTCTTGGTGTTTTTTCTTTGGCCGCTGGCTTAGTTGCCGCTGGCTTAGTTGCCGCTGGCTTAGTTGCCGCTGGCTTAGTTGCCGCTTGCTTGGCGTCAGCCTGTAAAAGGATTCTGCGTATGGCCGGATTGCTATTGGCGGTGGTTTTTGTGGTTCCACTGGCTTTTGGAGTACTCGAAGTCATTGGAGTGCTCGAAGTCTTTGTGGTCGTTCCAACTTTGGGACCTGGTCCAAGTTGTAGTGGTCCCCTATTTGGGGCTGATGGGCGAATGGGGCCGCCAGTTCGAGGACCAGGGGCTGATGGGCGAATGGGGCTGCCAGTTCCTATACCCAAAGGTCCACGTGGAAGCCCCTTCGGCACCGGACTGCCAGTACGAACAAAAGCAGCAACCGCTAGTGCTGTTTGCGGAACACCAATTGCAAGTTGTTTTAGTGTTCCGGCAATATTGCCTTTGTCGTACTCTGTTCGCGCTTTGGCAACATTTCCCAATCCGGGAACAGTGGCAATTAAACCAGCGCGGATGTTTTGAATGAGGGAATTGCTTTTTTTGACAGTTTGTGTTTTTGGAGTGGGCGTTTTGGTTTGCGTATATTCTTTTGGTTTTCCAACTTGATACAACTGTGGGCCCACGCTGCCAGCAACGCTGCGCATTTGCGTAATTTGAGCCGGCGTATACGAACTTCCAGTCTTTGGAGTGGTGGTCGTTACAGGATTTGTAGTGGTGGTTGTTCCACTCTTTGGAGTGGTTACGCTTCGCGTTGGAAGTTCCGAGGAAAGCATGCGCCTGAAATTCTTGCGCTCTTCCGGCTGTGCGTTTGGCAATACGTTTCGAACAATCTTTCCGCGACCCTCTTTGGTCTGTGCCAGAACGTCAAAACGCTGACGAATTTTCTTTCGCTCCTCAGGGGTTCCCTCAATGCCTCGCGCCTGAACGCGAGCCTGCACAAAACCACGACGAGCCTGTTGGTACGGTGACAACTTTTTCTCAGCCATAAACACCCCTACAGTAACA
>Ga0181348_1000256_pt1 | contig 22109 bp, 36 predicted proteins | sample Su13VDMM110DN_FD_130092 | JGI IMG/M metagenome (GOLD analysis project Ga0181348, IMG submission 130092) | Freshwater viral communities from Lake Michigan, USA - Su13.VD.MM110.D.N | ecosystem: Environmental > Aquatic > Freshwater > Lake | place: USA: Michigan | collected 2013-07-16
AAGGTCCTAAAGGATCACAACTAGACTCTATTGTTAAAGGAGAGTATATTAATACATCACCATCTCTATATACTAATTTAGCCTCACCTAAATCAATATATTTTTTTAATTTTTTCCATAACGAACTTTCACCATCTTCACTTTCTTCATCAGAGGCTCCAATAAATGGACTAACCACAGAATAAAGTTGTGCCAATGAAGTGTATTGATTAATGTCTGTTACATTCTGAGGTGCATTTGGTCTATTAGGTGCACTTCTCTTAAATACTTTTTTATTCTTAACATCATCAAAAATTGTTAAGAACTCATTTGCCTCTGGTAAATCTTCAGTTAAAAATCTAATCGCTTGTTCGATATCACCATCACTAATATGTCTTAGGAAAACTTGAATCATCCATTGTACATATTGTTTATTTCTTGACGGATCCGCCTCAACGATGTCATTAAATATTTCATCTGTTAATTTTACAGATTGTTTATCTTTACTGTTTGTTACAATATACGCAATGTCTACACCATCATGATTTTCTATGGGTTCTACTTTAATCTTACTAGGTTCCATACCACCTACTGGTCTCTTACTTTTTTTCTCTAACTTACCTTTAGTTAAGTCATCTAATAATTTAGGGTCAATAACATTTTGTGTCTTTAAAAAGGCAACTCTATCTTCCCTTAATAAAATCTTATATTGATTTTCTGTTATAATGTACTTCATTTTATTTTTTTATTATAAATATTAGTTTGTTTTAAAAAATTTATTTAATTGCGTCCGATCTTACCCAACCAGTTGTAAATCCGTCTACTAAAGTAACGTTATACCATTGGTAACCATCAACAGTTTTTATTTCAGTTATTTTACCAATTTTATTTGGTGTCATCACTTTAGCAACTCTATCACTACCTCTATTTGCTTCTTTTCTTACATTTACATAACCCTCAGACTCTTTAGGGTAAACAGTACTACCTACAGAGTGTGAACCACTAACTTCTTTTTTAGTTGTTGATGTTGGAGTTGACTTAGTTGAACTTTTACCGTAGGTTCCATTGATATAATCGTTAATTCTTTTTGCGGATTGTTTTCTTATATCTAATGTACCACCACAGTCACCACATCTTTCAACTTTTTTTGCAAAACTATACGCTTTTGCGGAAATAGTATCACTTTTCATCGCACCGTTAAATTGATCGATTTCATATTCGTGTGCGTCCTTAATATCTTTAGGTAAATTAGGTATAAATTCACCACCGATTTTATAACCATCTTTTAATTCTATTTTTATAAAATCTAACTGTAGTTTTTCACTAGTAGTATCGACTTTTCTGTGAATTGCTAGTGAATTTAAAGCCTTTTTTCTATCACCTAACCATTGTAGTAATCCAAACGCACCGTTAGAACCTTCTGAGGATGAGTTAAATTGAGATTCTGCCCAAATATTACCTGCCATTGCACACGAACTATCTAAACTAAAACCCCTATTTTGTAATTTAGACACAATATCTTTGGCTTTATCTAAGTATTCATCTGTTATTACCGATTGTTTAGTCTCATAAAGTAATACTCTTTTAAATTGTGTTTCCGTAATAATTATACGCATTTTATCTATTTATTATATAAATATACCATTATACTGTCTTTTATGAAAAATCCAACCAAATATAAGAAAAAAATTGTCAAAAAAACAGATTTAACTGATGAAATTAAGAAAAAAATTAGAGAAATATGTAAAAATCACCCTAAAATCAAACAAAAAATCAAAAACATCAAAGATTTAGAGAAAAAACTGTATTATGCGATGGTTTGGGAGGTTACAGAGTCCCAACCACTCCATATTTTAGAAAATTTTAATAAAAGAGGGTGGAGGGATCACCATTTAGATCATATTTACCCTATTTCTATGGGTTTTAAAGAAAAAATCCCACCCGTAAAGGTGGGAAATATCAAAAATTTAAGGTTTATTCCATATACAGAGAACTTAGATAAGGGTTTTAAGATAACAACAGAGTCTATGAACGCCCTAAGACGTATAAAAAGGAGGAGAAAGTGATTAATAGAACAAATTTTTAGTGAAAATGTAATAAAATGTATCTCCTAAGTAAATTTTATCCTTATTTTCAGTAACATAAGTTTTAATTACCTTATATAACCTTTCCTCACCAATGACATCTTTATAAAATTCACATAATTCATAGTTATCCCACCCTAAAGACTGTATTGGGTAATGCCAATATGATCTAAAGTAAGACTTTTCTCTCTCTAAACCATCAAAAGTAACACCGTTTTCTTCTTGCCACTCTTCATCATCCATTTTTTCCTCTACAACGTCTACAATTTCACCCCATAACTTATCTTTTAAGTCCTCATTCCAACGAGTACGTCCGTCACCTATTAATTTATCCCATACAAACTCAAAAAATTTATCATCACAGGTAAATATTTCTTTATTAATGAAATAAAATACATCATTTTCCGCTACAATGTGTATTCTAAACTTTTTTTCTGGTTCATTATAGTTAAGAATGTAATTAATTACATTTTCTGCAACATCTTTACTAGCTATACCCTCAATTAATGGGTTATCACTACTCAACATTCGATTGATTTCTATCCCAAACGCACCATCCTCATCCCCAAATAAGTCTTTAAGGTGTTTAATATAACCCTCAAATGACTTTGGGTATTCGTTATCTGCCGATTCTTTACCATTACGTTCTAAATTATGGTTATAAATTTCTTTATACTTAAATTTAATCACGCCTTCGGCAAATCTATCCATTAAACCTTTGGTAGATTCTTGTAAAATTCTCCTTATTTTACTTTTTGTTACCATTTATACGCCCATCAATGACATGGCTTGTTTCACCAACACTTGTTTTTGAGATTCTAATGATTCAATCTGTTTCTTTTGATCTAGATTTAATTCTACACCTGCTGCCTCTGATTTAATATCTGAGATTAATCCGTCAAGTTTATCGTGTCTCAATAAAAGTGTGTGGTACATTCTTGCCTTTTCTTCGTTATTCATAATTTTAATTTTTAAAACGTTTATTATTATTCAAATCCTAATCTGGATCTGTATCTTGAATGTACGACGCCAAACATTGTTGACATTTCTTCTATACATTCTTCCATCATTACTATTTGTTCATATATCGCATTTATAACTTCATCCTTAGTCATATCAAATGATAATGTAGAGTTGTTGGAATATAGTAATTTTAAGTAGTTATTCAACTTTTTTAAAGAGTATCCGTACTTTTTAACCATTTCAACAAAATCATTGTCTAAATATATTTCAGGAAGTAAATCTTTTATCAATTTAATGTCCTCATCGGCCTTACTTGTGAAATTACTAATGAAATTTAATGCATTTTGTTTTGTAAAGTCTTCAGATTTACTAAAGGCTATAAAACTATATAATATTTCTACTGTTTCTGAGAATGAATGTAAAAGAGGTCCTTGTACACTTTGTGCGTGTTGTCCCATCATATATTCATCATCATAACCACCCGCCTCATTGATTATTCTTCTCAGTTGAGATTCAGTAATCTTTATTTTCATATCATTTTTATTATAAATATCAAAAAAAATAATAAAAAATTTGGTGGATTAAATAATTCTATGTACATTTGATATATAAATTAACAGATATGAAAAATTTAATTTTGTTATTCGTTTTAATGATGTTATCTTTTAACTCACAATCACAGTGTTCTATTGGGAAAAAAGATGGGTGGTATATAAGTGATGGTGTTAACACAATTAATAATGATGGGTTTGTCATTGTATCTCATTTTCCTCAAGTAGAGGAAAATAAGGGTAGAACTAGTTTTAGAAAAGTAGAGAAATTGTCCAAAGACACTATATACTCAGAAAGAAACAGTTCTTACTTTTATTATTTTGACTTTACCACTAAACAATTAGATATACACGATTGTAATGGATCGTTTAGAATGTATGACTTAAGTAAAATCAAACATAAAGGTGATACATACTACATCACAATTAATGAGAAGGGGAAGAAGATTAAGTTTAAAATTATTTTTCACGATTATGTTGAGTTTACTTATATAACTTATTATAAAAACAACAAAACTAGTGTGATTTTAGTTAATAAACATTCATCTTACCACAGTAAAAAATAAAACCGAAGATTATCCTTCGGTTTTTTGTACTTCCTCTATACCTAATTCCCTATCTTTTAGAGATTGCATCTCCTTAAGAAATTCTTCTTGAAACGCTTTCTGATACCTTTTTTGTTCACCGTTTATTCTTTGGGTTCTAGCCTTAGATTTTTCTTTTTGATTTTTTCTGTGCTTACTTTTTGGCATAAATTTATTTTTTATATTGTAATTATAGTATTAATTTATCCATTTGTCAACTATTTATTATTATGAAATTTATAGACATTATATCCGAAGGTACACCATTTAAAAATAAATGTGAGATAATCATTACAAATAATAATGGTGAAGAAGTTAATATTGATTGTGAGATACCTACCACAGAATTGGAAAAACTCACTGGTTTAATGTATAGAGATAACCTATGTCAGAACTGTGCTATGTATTACGATTACGTTGGTAGTGGTTTTTGGATGAAAAATGTTAATTTTCCTATCGATATGATATTTGTTAATGGAGATACCATTGTAGATATTATCACCGCATACCCCGATGACGAAACAATACTTAATCCTTCAGAATTTTCTGACGGTAATATAGAAGTTAATGTAGGATTTTGTGAAGATAACGATATCTCAATAGGTAATACGTTCTATAAGTCATAAATTTCGGGATTTTTATCCCCAAACCTTCTAACTAATCTACCTGCCTTAGAATTAGCCTCATCTTCCCAAGGGGAACCCTCTTCACCTTCATCACCTCTTCCTCTCAGATCACCTCTAACATTTTGATTATGGTGTACCATTTCGTGGGCAATTGATCTGATTATATCGGGTATTGCCCTATTCTTTTTAACTACGGTAATCACTTTACCGTCAATATCATAATTACCTAAAGTCTCAACACTATCAGTATTGTCTGTTAAATTTATTTTAAAATCGTCACCTAATGATAATTCACCCTTACCAAATTCAATAAAATCTTCGACAATACCTTCGTTAATATTATTTATAACTTTATTTAATATTCTATTGTTTTTAATGAAAAAATTAACCCTTAACTCTTTTAATCTTTGTGGTAATGATTCTATAAAATTATCTATAACGTAAAACATTTCAGAGGGATGATTAACACCATATATCTTATCTAAATGAGTCATTATTTGAATTCTTAAACTCGTACTTGAAATGTCGGGTATAAAATAACTTTGTTTAATGATGTCATAATAAAGTGGTATACTAAATGATAAGTCAGATTTTAATTTAATAGTTAAATACTTTGATGGTACTACCCATTCTCCATTATCACCAGAATCCTCATCGTAAATTAATAACCCTTTATCAGTTAAATCGTGTAACCAATCATATATAACTTCATAATAAAATTCATCATAACTATAAACATCATTTGGGTAATCTGTTCTAAAGAAATACGCCTCTTCTTCAATGTCCCCTTCATCCCAAACCTTGTATTCAAACCCCAATTTACCATATTCTAAAGGGTTATGAGTTATTTCATCTATTTCTTCACTAAATAAATTCATATCCATAAGTTCACTCGCACTACCAAACCTAACTTCATCTGAATTTTCCTTTAGATAAATGTCTTTTAATAAAGTATTAACAATATAGTCTAGATATTTCTTAACCTTATTGTCAACCTCTTCTTTTAATATATGTTTAATTAGTTTTTTCATTTTACACTATCTTTAATTCTTTCAAACTCATCCAAACCAACAATCAACTTTAAACTTCTCCCATTTTCCCAATTTACAGTTAAATAATCTTCATTAAACGCGGGGCCATAAGATACTTCTTTAACAACACCAACTGTACCTGGTTCAATAGGGTTTGGATCATCAGGCATATTTATTAGTCGTATAGTGTCTCCAGGCATTGCGTATTTACCATCACCATAATTTTGTCTAGACCAATTCCTCACTATAAAATAAAATTCTGAACTATTTTCATCAATACTATAACGATTAATTAAATCATCGTATATATAATTTTTACAGATATCCATAATACCCCCAAACGAATTAAAATTAAATTTAGTTAAGGTATTTTTATTATAATCTTTATTTAACAAATTTATTATTCTCTCCTGAAATTTTGTCATATTAAAAAGGATTATATTCCCCCATTTTAAATGGTTCTAATATTGGGTTTATTGCGTGTAATGAATAACTACCATCTGGACGGTATTCTGCGTAAACAAATTCTGCCCCTAATACTTTATTTTCACCATCGGAAGTATAAAAGTAATCAGATAAAAACGGATTATATTTTATTTCCTCTGCCATATTTTTTAAGTTAATTGGATCGTCTGGTAGATCTTGTACGACACCACCTACACCAACTACCTGTTCTCTTTTAGACATCTCTCCAGCGTCTTTTGTTGTTCTCATAATGTTATGATATCCAAGACTTATATCAAAGTTTATATTACCACCTAATAGAATATCATTAGTATAACCGATAATCCCCGGTGTAGAATGTTTTCTACCACTTTTAGTTCTTCCATAAACACCAAACGCACCATTTTTATTGTGTTTAATATTGTGTCTATTTGTGTGAAACCAAACTTCTTTACCTATTAATTCTGGTGAATCTCCCTCTAAATATGCGTTTTGAGCCTTTGGCGCAGTAACTGGTTCATCCATATTGAGATGGTATGGAGGAGTTTCGTTTAATAATCTATCTCTCATTTCCATAAGGAGATTAACTTTCTTAATATTATTTATTTTATCTATTGTTCTCATATATTATAAATATAACTTTAATGTTAATAATTTAATCTATCAGATAGTATTTCGTTGAAATATTCCCAGTTAATATCACCTGCCCCACCATATCTAAAGTGTTTATCTGTATTAATTCGTATTAAGTCATCGGGAAAAAAGTAATTATATTCACCACCGTGCCCATCCTGTTCTTTTTCTTTAATTCCTGCAAAAATATCAATTAAGTCAGGATAATAACTATATAACGCATCTTCTACTACATCTTGGAACCATTCACTATTTGTCAATTCACCTATCTCTAAACTACCAACAAATTTTAACCCGAAACTCTTTTCATCCGCATCTAGTTTTCCGTTAAGGTTGGAAAGGTAGTCTAATACCCCTTTTTCAAAATCTGAATGTAAATATTCTACATCTGCACTGTATTGTGCCTCAGATGCGGAACAACCTATTTCTGAATCATAGTTGGATTGAATAAAATCATAAAAACCTTCTTCACTTTCCTCACCTTCTAAATCTCTTAAATATTTTTCCTTTAGAGTTTCGATATTTTTTTCGTTAATTTTATCTATTAACCAAGAATCTGTATTCATACAATCATAATCATAATCATAATCATAGTCACCATTAAAATAACTTTGAACCATATTTCTTATATCATAATCTCTATCTTCTTCAAAAAATTCAGATAAAGTGTTACCATCATATTCAAATGTGATATAAAACGGTGTTCTATTTTCATATTCTGACAAATATTTGTAGGTAATATTATATTCTTTCTGATATTGATTATAATCACCTTCAAAGTTCTCACCAAATTGTAAATCTTCGATAGTTTTAAACATCCTTTCTGGATTTTTATCTAATAACTTAAAAACTCTCTCATAAAATTTTTCAGGAAAAATATTATCTTTAGTATAATCTAAATCTTCATTATCTTCCGAATTCTCATTTAAGATATTTTTAATTAATTTTTTCATTTTTTTAATTATTAAAATTAGGGGTTTGTGGTTTCGGTTTCAGTTCAAAATGAATTAAATCTAAATTTTTAACCCACATAAAATTAGGATTAATACAATAATTCATTTCTTGTATTGTTAATACCCAATTATCGTTCAAATCTTGAAATGGGTTAAAAAAACAATTGTCATCTAATTTTTGCCCTAATAGATTATTTTTTTGGGATTGAGTTAATAACCCAACATAATTTAACCATTCACTTTCTGTTATATCTGTCTTTTTCATAATATTAAACTTGTCTTCCTAATGTTGTTTGAAACGCTTGTACTGCGGTGTACAAATTAGATGATTCAGTCGAAGTTAATCCGTTACCCATAGCCCAAAAAGCGTAATTTTTAATAGCCCCTGTAGGAGATATACCTACACAAGGATCATTTACACCAGTAATTACAACATTACCTGATGGTCTTGAACCAGTATATGTAAAAGGACCCGCAACCGAAGTCATTTCCGTCCCATTTCTATATGCAATATAACTTGTTGAGTTTGTTCTAGATAAGGTGAATAAACCACTAGCAATAGTTGAAGAATAATACCGAGAGGAATAACCCCCATCAGCATCATAAAACTGAAGTTCATTTGAAGTGCTTAAATATAAATTATGATTATCTGCAAGAAATCCAAACTCATCACAACCTGTTACATCGAAGGTATGGAAGTCGTTTCCAGTATTACTTTGTGTTCTTAAATATATCGAATATTGATAATCTGTGTTTGAATTAAACTCAGATAATGGAGAAAATTCAGTATCTCCATAAGAATTTACACTTGAGGTAATTCCACTAGAGTCGAAAGTCCAACCACCATAAAAAGTTATTTGGTTTCTATTTGGGTTTTTTAAGTTATAACTACAAGTAGAAGAACTCCCACCGACAAATGGGTAAATTGCTGAGTATTTAGACCAAATACCATATGATTTTAAATCGAGAACTAATTGATTTACTGCAGTTTGTTGTGTTGGATTAGTTATACTTGCGGCAGTAATAAAGGCTTGTGCGTCAGGATCAATCGAAACCTGCCAACTGACCCAATACCCATTATTATTTAAATACGTTTTACAATCTGAACCACTAGTGAAGTTTTGTCTAAACAAACTATTAGTTAATGAAATTAAAGAATTTTCTGTTTTAGAAGATGATCTCCAGAAACCGATATATGCGGCTACACCATCTCGATTAGGTTGAGTTCCTGAAGGAGTAGTATGTGTGATAACATACCCCAAATCCTCATCCGGACCATTCCACCATCTAACACCACCCGCATTTTGTGAATAATTTAACAATGTAGATTCACTTATAGCAATACTACCCACCTGAGTTGTACCAGATATTGGTGATCCTGTATTATACGCAAATAATCTAGTTGTAGGCATTATAAATTTTGTTCTATTACGTTTATTATATAATTATAAACATCTCTATAATCTTCTTCATTCATCATAGATAAATAATCTATTGTTTCTTCATTGTGTGCATCGTGTGAACTGTGTGCATGATACTTTACAAATGTTTTAAAAGAATCGTAATTTCTCATATTATATCTCTTACCATCATAACCTTCAACACGATAAGGATCATTTTGATACTCAATAAAATCTTCATAAAGAACTGAACCTAAATTATAGACATAATTTTCTTTTTTTAGGTATAAAGATATTTCACGCCATAATATCTCACACTCTTCTTCATTTAGTCCATAATGATACATTAAATATTCCATTAAATAATCATTAACATAACCACCATTTTTTAACACCACATTTATTCCAGATCCTTTATGGATAGTTAATTTACCTTGTCTATCATCGTAAATGTTAAACACTATTCTACCATCCTCAAACAATATATCTTTTTTTAAAATATTAAATATTTTATTTAATAATACTCTATTTACACTTTCACCATTCATAATCAGTTCATCTAAGATATTTTTATATAAATATTGGTTTTTAAATTAAAATTTTGTATATTTGCCCTATTATGAGAAAAAAAGTAGATAGTAATTTACCGAAAGACTCTTCACCAAAAAAAAGAGAAGAAATAAAAGAAACTAAAGGTTCTGTCATTAAACCCTCTTCAGATACTAATTCTAGATGGGATAAAGTTAAAGGTGTTAACGGTAAAATTGTTAGATTTAAAATAGATGATAAAGAAAAGAAAGAAATTCTTTCACAAAAAAAATACCGCCAACTCTATGTAGGAATTGACGGTAATGATTTATATTTTTATTACGAAATTTTAGATTAAGGGTTGTTACTATTAAATTGTGAATTAGGATTTTGTTGAGTCCTACTTTGATTTCTATTATTAGAAACAGAATTTTCTAAATCTTCTATTATGATGTCATTAGTATCTATCGATATTCTAAATGCCTCTAATGCGTCACTAATGTGTGTTGATAACCTATCAAAAGAAGTGTTTACCATTTGAGAACGATTAGACTTATCTAAAATTCTATTCAGATCTCTTATCGCACCTTCCATATCTTCGTTAAGTTCTTTAAGTTTACCAACCATTTCGTATGCGTATTTAGTATAACTATACCCAGTACCTTTAAACATACCACCTACCCCTTTAAATGATGAGATGATACCCTCATCCACATTTTTAGGTGAATTATCTACAATCTTTTTAAGTTCATTTTCAGTTAGTTCTATAACTTTTCCGTCTTTTCTAATTTTCATAACTATATTTTACTTATAAATATGTTGACTATCATAAAAATTCTACACAAATGTAAAAACTTTTTTTGTGGATTGAAAAAAATTTCGTATCTTTGTATTATAAAACTTACAACTATGATTTTCAGACACACACAACCGAAGACAGAAAATGACATTAAATGTAATGGTGATTGTATGGTTAGGGCGGTAACCAACGTAACAAATTCTGAATACAGTAAAGTACATAAACTTATGTACGATAATGGGTGGAGGGCATCTAAAAGAACTGACAAAGAATGGGAGAGTCAAATAACAAATACTTTAGTTGACTTAGGTTTCAGTTATGAGAGAATTTCATTTCCAGGTGTTAAAGGTGAGAAAAGAATGACTGCCAAAACACTATCTAAAATAGATCCTGAAGGTAAATATATTATAAGAGTATCTAAACACGTTTCGGTATTAGATGGTGGAGTACTTTTAGATACTTGGGATTGTTCTGATAAATGTGTTTACTTTGTATGGAAAATAAAATGAAGAAATCCTGTAAGGAATGTCCACACTTTATCCGTAATCAACATAATGATATGATTGTGGGGTTCAGTAAAAGAACTGGTAAACGACACAATTGTCATATGTTGATTAAGGGTACAAATAAAAAACTCTGGACTGTTGATCCAGAGTTTGAATGTCGTGGTAGTATTAGTTTAGTATCTACCTGTGATATAAACAAATAATACTTCAGGGATTCTCACACACTGTGTAGTATTACCATCTCTATCCGTACAACCAAGAACCTCCAACCCTCTGACAATATTTTTGATATTAGATGGTGCAGTTCTGGTTACGTTTTCAATATGTTGTTTATTGTATAATTTTTGAGAATCGTAATACGACTCTTCTATTATACCTCTTAATTGTTTCTCAGTAATAATTACCTTTTTCATATTAAACAAATCGATTAGTACATTTGTTAGCAACACATTTTTCTATAAAATCAGATTTACACCTAGTCAAATCTCTACCTGGTCCAGGCTGACAATTTATAGTTTCAGGGCAATCTCCACAATTCCGTTTATCAGGATTTGTTTTTTCCCCCCATCCTATACATCTTGCAAATTTATCCATATTTGGGGCGGGCACTGTAATATAATTTTTAACACATTCTTTTAATTTTTCACAATCAATATCATCTATTATCTTACCTGGGTTATAGATATCTTTATCGTTATAGTCATCTTTATCGTTAAAATCATTCTGCCCATTATCATCACAAGGACAGTCCGTACAGAATTTGTCTTTTGGTACTGAATCGGTAAATGTTAACTCACTACACATAGCCTTCCAAGTTTCGTAACCTACAACACCATCAACCTTTAGACTTGGTACAGTTTTTTGGAATTGTTCTACCGCAGTTTTGGTTTGGATTTGGAATAAACCGTCACACTCTCTATAATCTTTGTAACAAAAATCACCATTCATACCACCACCCGCGTATTTTACATTAAATTGGTTTACATTCAATAAGTGTTGTATCATTCGTACAACATCTCCTTTGGATCCGTATTTGGCAACTTTTTCTTTACAGATAATTTCACATATTGTGTCTTGATTAGTTATTAAACCATACGATTCATTTAATAAACTTTTACTTAAACGATCAATTTGACTCTCAGTTAGTCTAAATATTCTTTTTTTCATATTAATTTTGTTTATATTCTTCATAATTTTTACCCATATCGTCACTATGCAACCAGTCGTTAAATAAAGTTGAGTATTCCTCATCAGACATACTATCTTTTATTTCACCTATCCAGTTATCGAATTCTTCCATTCTATCGGGAGTTATATCACCCCACCCAAACTTAAAATTCATTAAATTTTGTACATTATCAATATCAACCATTGATTCTCCTAATATCCTTTTATTCACCCCTTCGATGATTAATCTTTTTTGTTTTGATAGTCTACCCATTTGTTTATTTTATATATAAATATGTGAATTTTCTTAAAATGGTAATAAATAAGTTTAATTTTTATGTTTCACACTATAATAATCTTTACCCTGTTTATAAATTTCTTTATGATTTAACAAAACTGAAAGATTAATTAATTTTTCGTATTGATCGGTAGGTACCATTGTCATTTTGGTATCATTACCTATTTTTTGTATTATAATACCATCTTTATTGTAAAATTTTTCCCATACACTTATATCAACCTCATTGTTAACTATAACCCCTTTTGGGTATGTGAACATAAGTGTTGACTCTAATATTATCGTATCGTACCCTTCTTCTGAAGTAAACATATTAAAAATAAATGAATCTTTATCCTCAGTCAATTCTACAAACGCCATAACCTCATCGTTATCAATATCAATTATTGTTAACGAATTATTATGGTGAGATAATACCGTAGTACGATTAAACATATTAATCATTTTATATATCATTTACAAAAAGAACTTTGTATTGTTGCCCACCACGTATCAGATTCATCAACCTCAGAGTCACCAGTCATACCGTCCCTATCAATCTCCTTTCTAATCTCAATAACAGACTCTTTCCACATTTTTAAAGGTTGTTTTATTTTACTCCAATCATTAGGATTTTCTTTTATAGTACCTAAGTATTTTTCTAAAAGTTTTATACCCTCCTCATAAGTGTCAACAGTCATCATGTTACAAATGTCGTGTTCTTTTTTATTGTATTCCTCTTTTAATATCCTCTTTATTAAGTTTTTCATATATTATAAATATTATTTTTTTTATAAAATTTGTGTATTCTAAATAATATTTATATATTTGTATCAAACAAAGAGATATGAAAACAGTTGTTCTAAGAAATCTTAACGGTACCGACAGAATGGTTACTAAATTTTTACTAATCCCCACTAAAATTAGTGGTGAGTGGAAATGGTTACAAACTGTAACCTTTAGAGAAGATTTTGTTAATAATAAATGGATTAAAATTGGGTAATATGAAATTAAGTGATTTGTGTGAAATTAAAACTAATTTTCCTGAGGCGGATTTTTGGTTGGTTAGAAAGGGTAGTGAGGATACTGTAGGTTATCCTGTGAAAGAATACAACCCTGAACATATTGGTATTAAGGTGACTGCGACTGATGTACTTCTACCAGAATACCTTTATTATGTTATGTTGAATATATTCAATCAAGGGGTATTTAAAAACAACTCTTATGGGACATTGAATTTAAAAAACATTAGGGTTGAAGATGTTAGAGGAATTCGTCTAAAATGAAAAACCCACTTTGGTAGCGAACCTAGTGGGTTTTAATTGTCCGTAGACAATAACGGTCCTAATCCGTTTATCTTAAAAATTTTAACATCCAGCAAATACTGGTCTGTTTTTAACCCTCAACTTTTGTTCTGGATGTATATCGTCAGTATTTCTTAATCCGTTAAGTGATTTAATATCATTTAAAGTAATACCAAATGCCACCGCAATTGCCAACGCCTGATCACCAGTATTAACTGTATAACAACCAGTTAAATTCCCTTTTTTTATTTCTTCTGCGTTAGGGTGTTTTTCTCCAGATGTCTCTTCGACTTCTTCTTTTAATATTCTTCTGATTAAATTTTTCATAATATTAGTCTCTATTAAATGGACGTGGACGAAATGGACGTTCACTATTTCTATTAAACATTCTTTTTGGTTTTGGGTACTCATCTTCCTCTTCAGATGGCATACTATATTTAGTTTTGTATGACGGCATATCATCACCAATTTTTAAATCATAATCCTCAAAATCATCTTCTAATTCACTATCTAATTCAGAATAAGAATTATCCACTTCTACATCATCAAGTCTATAATATTTATTAACCCTTTCTCTGTCTTTAAGTGGTAAATCATTAAAGTTCATCTCACCAGAAAACGGGTGTCCGTCATCCATACCACCTAATTCACTTATCATACTCTCTCTAATTACTCTATTTACAATTCTTTGTAAATCCGATTCTTTTAATTTTACAATTTTTTTCATGTCTTTTATTTTATCTATAAATATATTCTTTCTTTAAAAAGTTTTATTTTTTTATTTTTACCCATACGCTAATTTCATTTCATCTAAAATAACATCCCTTAATTTCAATATATAGTTTTTAAACACAATTTGGGCTTCATCCCGATCTAAACCGTAAGTATCGGAAAGGTATTTAAACTCTTGATCCGTAACTTGTGCCGAATCCCATTGTTCAACCTGCCATTTTTCGTATTTGGATATCTCATCATACAACGGGAATTCAATGAAAACGTTAATTTCTCTATGTGGTGTAAATCCGAATGTTCTCATTTCTAAACGAAACTCAGTGTCCTTCAATAAGAAACCTACAACCTTATCTAAATATACATCTAATTTTTTATTAGTACTTTCAGTTATATCCGTTTTTTCTGTTGTGTCCACAAAACCATTTGCGTCTTCGTAACCTAATTTATGCCCCCTATTATCTAGTATCATCTCAACCCAGTCACCATCCCATCCTTCATAATATACCATTACACTTCCGACATTAGGGAAAACTTTTCTAATTGTAAAGAAAAAGTATTGGTTTGGTTTAACTATTCCATCTGCGTAGTCAGTCTCAATTTCTGTAGTAATAACATCACCATATATTTTTTTAAATATTGAGTCCCAATATTTCTGAGGTACCGCCAAACTAAATAAATCGGAAACATACGGTTTCTTTATTACCTTAGATATTTTATCTATTAATGATTTATCCACCGATTATAATTATTTACATATTGGAGTAACCTCAACCCCTAATTTTTGGAATATCTCTGATAGTAATGAGTTTATTTTACCTTGTCCGTATTCATCTCTCATTAAATCTTCAATAGAGTCAATAATTTCTTTAGAAACTACTGCACCGCCCATTTTTTTAACAATAGGTGAGGCAATAGTAATTATAGCCTTACCTAAACCACCATCAAATTTCCCATATAAGTCTTCCAATACTGCCGCAGGTGTAGATTTCGAATCTGCAGCCAATCTTTCTAAAAAATCTTTAATTTTTTTAGACGCTTCTTCACCAGCCGCCTTAGGATTTTTACAGAACTCTTCTTCATTTTCTAAACTACTACTAAGTTGTTGTATTATACCTTCTAAACCAGACTTATATTTTGTAACTAATTTAATTATACCTATGTTGACATCTTCTTCTTCTGTTAAATAAAATTTAGGGGTTTTAAAATCCTCTCTTTCACCCTCAACAATAAGAGATCTTTTTTTCATTAATTCATTTTTTTCGTTAATTCTTTTTTTCATTTTCTAATAGATTGGTTTTCTTATTATTTTTTAGGGTATTCTATATATAGTTCGATAATATCGTTTGTTTTTATGTTTTTAAATAAATCAGATCCTTTTTCCATTATCATTTCTAAAATGATTTCTTTTACCTCATTATCTATTTCCCAACCAATATCACTATCACTAATTAGTTCATCGGTTATATATACGGTTACTGGTCCAAGATTATCCGTTATTCCCACAGTACCACCGTAACCAATTTCAACATATAATCTAATCACCTCACCAAATAAACTATTTTCTAATGAAACAGATACTTTGGTGTATTGAATAAATTGGATATTAGTAACTTTAAAAACAAAATCGTATGATCCCGAATATTTGTATGTTAACGTACTAAAAAATTCACCCTCTAATTTATTTAACTGATTAACCTCAAAATCAACAATACCATTTAAGTATTCATCTTCAGATAAACCATAAACATCTACAAAATCACTTCTTTTTTCTAATGCCCAAGATGGGTTAGGTAGTTTACTCAATATTTTTTTTATGTAGTCGTTCACCAATAATTTATTTTTTATTTTTTAAGTGTTAAATATGTACCATTAATTGACCACGTCCCTTTATCTGGTACACCCATCATATCTTTAAGTGTTATCTTTATTGATTTTTTGTTTTCATCGTAGTTAGGGTGGAAAAATACGATACCAGTACCACCACCACCAATTTTTAATACGAAATTACCTTTAGTTAAATCCTTAACACCTAATAGATTTTTAATTTTACTAGTTACTTTACCATCATTAATCCTCTTTTCGAGGGATTCGTTAAGTACCATTCTTACGATTCTATGTAAATCTGATTCTGTTAATTTTATAATCTTTTTCATATTTTATTTATTTTATTCGTAAAAAGTTACGAAGTATTCTGTTATATCATCCGAATAATATTTTACAGGACCTTCAAAACCAGTTCTATTACCATACTCACCCTTAACTGTAGATGGTCCCGGATCGTGTCCCCACCCACCTCTTCTCTCCAACTTATAACCATTTTTAGATGGTTCTAATGGAACACCAATAGTAAACTCATCACCATCCTTTTCAAATTCAATATCTTTAATATTTGGTTTTAATTTTTTACCTTTGAGGTATTTGTTTATCTCATATGTTAAAACATTACAAGTTTGGTGTATAGAATCTCCATCCCCACATTTACCGTGTTTAATTAAAAACCCCGAAGAAGGTCCATCATATGATATTGCAAAATAATCATTACTCTTAGATATAACAATTTTAGGTCTACCATTGGTTCCATTGAAATATGATTCTCCACCACAATCCCCCCAACAGTTACAACTAGTACAACAACTTGGTTTAGCGGATTCAGATTCTTCACCCTCATTCTCCCCTTCATATGTTTCGATATCGTCAACTAAATTACCGAACATCCTCTCTTCAGTAAAAAGAGATTTCATCCTTTCGATAGTTTCGTTTAAATTTTTCATTTTTAGTTTTTATATAAATATATTAGATTTAACAAAAATATCCCATCAAGAGGGGTTGGGGTGATTGAACAGTTCGGACGTACAAAGGTTTAACGATAAACAGGGTCCTTAATACCAAATTCATATTTAAGAATAGAATCAATTTCATTCAAATAGTCACCCCATAAGTATTCAGATTCCTTTCGAGTTAAACCATAAGTGTCCTTACAATAATCAATAAAAAATCCTACATTAAAATGTCTGATTCTATTATACCGAAAATCTGAAAATGGTACCGATATCATAACGTCACCATAAGACGAATCATCCATTATAGAAGTATCCTCCACCAAATACTTAAGAACCTTATCCATATAGTTAGAAACCTTCTCACCAAACATATCGTGATAGATATTCTCATTTATCGTATCATTAAATAATTTATCTAAGATTATACTTTCATAAGAACTGTATATGTAATTAATTTCTTCGGTATCTGTAACACCGTATGTATATTCTATATAAGATTTAAAAGATGGCATCCTACTACCTATCGATTTACGAGTAAACCAAAATTTAGTGAAATAACCATCCACTGAAGGAAAAGGTGTGATTACAATATCATCACCCTCACCCTTATCGTATGTAACGGTACTATCCATAACCAAACGATTAACGATTTTATTTAATAAAATATATCTACCTTCGTCCATATAGAATATAAATATTATGAAAAATAAAAAAACCCCATCAAGAGGGGCTGGGGTGATGGAACAGTTCGGTCGTACAACCGATTAAAATATCCAATCATAAGAGTCATATAATCTCTTCATATACTGTCTCCAAACAATATTAGTCTCATCTTCTGTAAGTCCATAATTATTTTTACAGTAACTATTAAAATAAATTAACTGAGTCTCCAACCCACTATAAGAAGTATTATTTAATAAACCAAATGTGTGCCCATAAACTGATCTAAACCCAGTTCTACCTGCGGAACTACCAGGATGATAATAAGGTGGGTTAAACCAACTATCACCAATCTCAGTATCTCTAACCAACCAAGAAACAATCTTATCTAAATAAACCTGTTTCTTATCTTCAGATTCATTTATGGGTTTAAGATCATACATTATAGATTCTTTATTGTACCTATCCTTAATAATTTTTTTATAGTTATTCCAAATGTATTTTGTATCATCATAGTTTAACCCATAAGTATCCCTACAAGTTATCTGAATATCCGAAGACATACCCCACGAAAGTTTATTTTTTAAATCATCAATAAAACTAGGTAACGGTTTACCATTCGGACCTATCGAAGAAAAAGGATATATTATAATACCCGTTTCATATCTAATTATAGTATCATCAACAAACCACTTAAGAATCTTATCCAAATATTTTTGTTTCCTATCTTCAGATTCATTTAAAGAATTGTGTTTGTAATCCCATCTCAATTGCCAAGCCGCACCTTTTTCAGATTCATATAAATCTTTCATAAACCCTTTCCACACATATTCAGTCTCATCTTCTGTAAGTCCATATTGTTCTTTACAGAATCTTTTAAAATAATTCATCTGAATTACGAATTTTACTTCCTCTTCATCATTAACGTATTTTAATAAACCAAACGTTTGTTTATAAATAGAAGTAAGTGTAATACTATTTTCTGCGTATATCAAACCAGTTTTATATGGAGGTTCGAACCAAAGACCACCCACCTCTGTATCATCAACCAACCAATCAATAATCTTATTAAGGTAATTCTGTTTCTTATCATCAGATTCATAGATAGGTTCACTAGTGGGATCATTACCAAATACATTATATCTCATAACATCCTTATATTTTCCCCATACATATGAAATTTCCTCTATAGTACTTAACCCATACATTTCCTCAATGTATTCCATAAAACCATCTAAAGGAATAATACTATCCTTATTAAAAAGAATTTTATGGAACGGTGTAGAATTATCAGTATTTTGTCTAAGTGATTTCTTTAGAGTAAAAGGAAAAAATAATTCCCTATCCTCATAATCCACTTTAGTGTCCTTAACTAAAAAATCAACAACCTTATCTAAAAAGTTTTTTCTTCTATCATCAGACTCATCCAATCTACCAAATTTATCTTTTTCAGTACCACCTTTGGTTCCGATATTCATACCAATACTATACCTATATTTCGTCCAAACATAGAATGTTTCTTCCTTAGTCAACCCATACTGTTCCCTACAGTATTTATCGAATCTTTTACTATGGTAAAAATACCCCAAATTCTCGTCATTGATAAATAATCTATACATTGGGAAAAAAGGAAAATCTATATGGTTATCCTCATAATCTATATTAGTGTCTCTAAGAAGAAAGTCTATTACCTTATCTATATACTTTCTTCTTCTACTATCCATACTTTGGTAGAAATCTTGACCCCAATCACTAAAAAATCTTTTATTTTTCCCCATACTCTGATATTAATAAAGTTGCCAATTTTATTCCGAACATATCCATAACTCTACTACACTCATCTTCTGTTAACCCATATTGATCCATAAGGTATTTGATATCTTCACTACCGACTAACCATCCACCATGTAACCACTCCTTTAGTTCATCTTCCGTATAATAATATTCCGTCTCACCAACATACATTGGAAAAATTATACCTATGTGATCTACGTTACCTATGTGATCTATATTGGAAGGGTTTGTCCAGTGTTTGGTTCTCTTAACTAAATCGTCAATAACGTAATTGAAATATCTGTCTAACTTATCCTCCGACTCGTTGATAGATTTCTCAGTATTTAATTTTTCTATAATAATATTTCTATATACATTCCATAGATAAACTATTTCTTTATCATTTAAATCATATGTCGAAACACAGTAATCATAAAATAACGTAAGTGGGTTATGGTAATAAAGGGTGTCCCTAACCATAAAAGTTACTTTGTACATCATAAGACTTGTATCCATAAATGTTGGGTACCACGACTTATTCTCATAATCAATCTTAGTATCGTTAACCAACCAATTTAAAATCTTATCTAAGAATCTTTTTCTATTATCCTCCGATTCGTTGAGAGGTTTCTCATTATTAAATTTATCTATAATAATAGTACTATACTTACTCCATAAATATTCTATTTCCTCTACACTTAAATCATATGTGTTCCTACAATAATCGTAGAAACGAACAGTCGGGAATAAAGAAAGAACACTGATGTCTAAGGGACGTAGTGTGATACTATAATCTTCCATATCTAAGAAAGTTGGAAACCACGTTCTAACATAGGGATGAACCTCTGTACCGTCAACCATCCACTTTAAAATCTTATCTAAGAATCTTTTTCTATTATCCTCCATATACATAATATAAATATTAAAATATTTGGAAATGAAAAATTTCCTGGAAAATTTTGAAGGGTACCCCTAACTCCACCAGAAATGGGTGTTGTTTGTGGGGGGATATAAAATAAAAAAAGGTTCATTTCTAAACCTTAAAATTTCCTGGAAAATTCGTGGACAACATCACCTACCCCCTTTACGTCAAAACACCCCCAGAGGGAAGGGGGGTGATGTAGGGGTACCTGAGGGAGTCCCCCCACTAGGGGAGGGGTATTGTATATATTACTGTACACAAAGTACCCCTCTCCCCCTACGGACTATATATATGGTTTAGGTATTTTTCATACTACAAATATAAGGATAATATATTACAATGTCAAATTTAATTCAATAAAAAAAGGGATAATTTTTTTCGAATCTTTTAACAGTATCCGATGATTATATTATCCCTTCCTTATGTGATGGGTAGTATTCATACCTTTGTGTGATATGTAACTGATCCCATCGAGTCTACGTTATCCAGTGATGACAAACTATTGTTCATCTATAATCACCTTTTCCTTCCATAGGGTGGGGAGGAAGGAACGAACCCCGTAGACTAATATATCAAACAACTATGATACAATATTAACTATAATAAAATAAAAAGTCAATACCCATATCTCTTTTTTACACCCTCTTTTCTACTATAATATTCAGAGGATTTTAAATACTGATCCAACCCTCTACCATTACTATCTATATAGTCTATAAGTTTTCCATCACCATATGTAAACCTTTCTTTATATGTAGTACCAGAGTTAGGAAAATTACTTTCCTTATATATTATATTACCATCATCATCGTATTCATCAATAAAATAATTACCGTTTTTAGATTCCATATATCTAGATTGTCCATATATATCTGTAATGTATATGGCGTCTACTACATCCTTCATCACTAAGTCCTCATTAAATACTTTAGATATAATACCATCCCATTCATCTCTTGGTATCCCTAATGATTCTAGATCATACCTAAATGGTGGTTTCAATGTATCTATTATTTTATCTATTAGTTTATCACTATACACAGACTCATTGAGATCATAATCCGGATCCCTTACATCAGATATTCTACCTTTAGAATCTTCATAGTATATAGATTCACCCTGATCATTAAATTTGGATTTCTCCCAATACTCATTTCCTCTACCATCAGTTTTGAATAGATATGTTACATTATTGTTCTTATCAAATTCTCTGATCACATAGTCACCACCTTCACCTTCATAGTATAATATATTAGTTACCTTATCTGTTACTATACCACCTGTTATTTGTTTATCACGATAGAATGTAGACACTAATACTTTTTGTTTATACAATGATATAAACACATCTACCCATTCATCCTGTGGTACACTTAATGTCTGTAGATCCACAAAGTATGGTGGACGTATTAC
>Ga0181348_1000260_pt1 | contig 22051 bp, 10 predicted proteins | sample Su13VDMM110DN_FD_130092 | JGI IMG/M metagenome (GOLD analysis project Ga0181348, IMG submission 130092) | Freshwater viral communities from Lake Michigan, USA - Su13.VD.MM110.D.N | ecosystem: Environmental > Aquatic > Freshwater > Lake | place: USA: Michigan | collected 2013-07-16
CTATATTGGTTATTATGAGACCGAAACAAGGGTGAGATACTACACAGTTAATAATGATGGTAGGGTTGTTTCTGATAATAAACATAATTATGCGGGTACAAGACCTTACTATAGAAGTATTGGCGCATCACCTGTTACGGATAACGAATTTAGAGGATTATGAAAATAATAATAACAGAACGACAATTTAAACTAATTGAACGTGTTATAGATAACGAAGTTTTTTGTGATAAATGTAATTGGAATTGGAGTTTAGATGATGGAGGTAATGACCCGTTTATTTGTCATAAATGCGGTCACGATAACGAACCTAAGCCTGAACCAAATGTTTTTACTTATAAAACGCTTGGAACTTTTAATGCGGGTACGAGTAGATTTAAGTATTTTAATGAATTAAAACCTGTAAAATATGACCCATCAATTCCTGATAAAGTAAAATTGTTAGATATTAATGATGACGAAACTTATATTGTCGATAAATCAGAATTTAAGATTGGTAAAGATAAATTTAATAACGTTAATGGAAGGGTTACAGAAGAATATTTTTTAAAAACATTCTCACTTAACAAAAATAATGAAACTCCTGATAATAAAATTAAACCTACTCCACAATTATTAGGTATCACACCATATAATATTAGACTAGCATTAAAAAAAGCATATCCTTTAAATTGGATGGGTAAAGATACATTATATTCTCAGGGTCTAAGAGGTGTTAAACCAATAGGTTCTTACTTGAACCCTAAAACTAATGAAGATTGGTCAATAATGAATTTTTTTGATACTAAAAAAGAAATCCACGATGAATTGAAAGTTCAATATCTTTTAGAAGAAAGTGACGAAAATATTGTAGAATGGTTAACTAAAGTATTTAACCCGAATAAAATTAAAGACGAAGATAAAGTTATTGAAAAAGAGAAAAAAGTTAAGGGGGTAAAATTTCTTAACCATTTAATTCAAAGACAAATGAAATCGTTTAAAAGTGGGTTTGTTAGAGAACACGATTCAGTTAAGTTCTTTTTAAAAACGTTACCTTCAGGTTCGAAAGTCACCACATATAATCCAGGCGAGAAGATGGATAGATGGTGTGGCGTTGATGTTACAATAAATGGAGTTAATTATCAGATTAAACCATTAAGTACTTTTTCACCAAATAATAAAGGTCAAACGGTAATTAACACATATAATATGAAAGATTATAAAGATTATAAGAAAACTGTTGATGAAGATGGAAAGGTTATTTGTCCTGGTATTGATAAAATAGCATTTTCCAATAGTGAGCAATCTTTAGTTTTTGATAATAAAAATTATGTGGTAATAAATAATGATAAAGCAATATTTAACGAAAAACCTATAATTTATAAATAAAGATGGGACTACCAAAAAAAAGTAATATTAAAAAACATATTCCATTGACGGAATCAAAGACTCTATTACCAAGAAGATATGAGTTATTAGATAAAATCAATAAGGATGGTACGTACTTACCAAAGTCGTTATTACACGCGGATTTGGACGGTGGTTTTTTAAATTTTGTTAAAACTGATTTACAAACAATTGTTGATGGTAAAAAAATCCCAATGGTGGATATTTTAATAACAACTCAAAATTGGTCACAATTTATTGAGACTTGGAATTTCCAAAATATCGACAAAAATGCTGAACCCCCATTTATTACGGTGGTTAGAATGCCTGAAGTTAAATTTGGAACAAATCCGGCAGTTGTTTACAATATTCCAAATAGACGACAATATTTTTACGCACAAGTACCAACATTTAATGGTCAAAGAAACGGAATGGATATTTACAAAATCCCTCAACCTATTCCTGTTGATATTACTTATCAAGTTAAAATTGTGTGTAATCGAATGAGAGAATTAAATGAGTTCAATAAAATTGTATTGGGTGAATTCGCATCAAAACAAGCCTACACAAACATTAAAGGACATTACATTCCAATTGTCCAAGGTAATATTTCTGATGAATCGGTTAACGATTTAGAAAAAAGAAAATATTATATCCAAACATATGAATTCACTATGTTAGGGTTTTTAATTGATGAAGATGAGTTTGAGGTTTCACCGGCAATAAGTCGTGTTCTACAAGTTTACGAATTACAAGTCGATAAAGATAAAAAGAATAAAAGACAAAACTCAAATCCAAGTAGTACGATTTCAAATGTTTTATTTGTTGTCGGTAATGACACTATCAGTCAATTATTCGATTATACCGTTAATTTAAATTTAGGTGAAACCCAAAATATTGAGACTTTTGACGCGTTTATTAATAACCAGTACATTGGTAGTGATGTTAGTGAACTACAAATTAACACGAATGATGTTTTAAAAATTATAGCAACAAAAAAAGATGGCACTTTAGAAGCGTCAATCACTCTTAATAATCTGTTACTTTAATCTTCACCGTAAATATCCTTCTTTTCCTTACATTTCTCAACAATTAACTTTTCTAAAAATCGGTATATTTTTATACCTCTTTTATCACAGTAATTTTTCAAAATTTCGTGAACTTCTTCAGAGATTTTCAAATTTTTAATCTTCTTATTGTCTTCAGCCATAGTAGAAAAAAGGTAGAAAATAATCTACCTAAAATATAAATACCTTGATGAAAGTAAAGTATTTTGGTTTTTTTCGGAATATTTATCAAATAAATAAATCTTTTAAGAAAAACAAAAAAATAATGGCAACATCTACAAACAGTAAAGTATTTGTTTCACCAGGAGTTTACACTTCTGAAGTTGATTTGAGTTTCGTAGCACAAAGTGTGGGGGTAACCACATTAGGTATCGTTGGGGAGACGTTAAAAGGTCCCGCATTCGAACCTATTTTTATCCGTAGCTTTGACGAATTCTCAACATTCTTCGGGGGTAATTCACCTGAGAAATTCATTAATACTCAAATCCCTAAATATGAGGCATCTTACATTGCTAAATCTTATTTACAACAATCTAACCAATTGTTTGTTACAAGAATTTTAGGTCTTTCGGGTTACGATGCGGGTCCGTCTTGGTCTATTACTACCAAAGCAAATGTCGACCCATCAACAATTCATTTCAAGTGTTTAAGTGCGATAACCGCTAACTGTGTTAGTGAATGTGTATCATATGTTGAGTATGATTTTGAAATACCATTCACAGGATGTACTAATTCAACAACGAGTATTTCATTTAACACAACAGGTGTACCACAACAACTTTTAAATAAATTAAACTTACCATATGAAAATTTTAATGGTAGTGTTAATTCAATTGATAGTAATTTAAGAAGTCAAGTTTTTGATATTATGTTAACTCCAAGTAAAGAAGATACTTCGATTTACTATTACGGTGCGGTTCCGGAAACTTATTATAGTGGTAACACTGATTTAGGTTATACCGCAAGAACTAACGTATTCCAAGCTGACACTATGAATGCGGAAACTGTTAATTACTCAGCACCCGCAAATGACACTTGGTATTACTCATTATTCGATAACAACGGAGGTGGTAATTATTCAGGGTCATCGTTCTACACTTATTTAACAGGATTAACTGAAACCTCAAATTTATCAAATTGTGCATCATTCTTTAACTATTCTGTAAATGGTAACGTTTTAACTTATGTTTCTTTATCTGGTGGTTCAGGTTACTCTAACGCTACAAACGTACCAACAACATATACAGGTTCAGGTGAGGGATTAACTGTTAATATTTTAACAGGTGGTGGTGTAATTACAGGTCTAACAATTAATCAAGCAGGTACAGGTTACCACGTTGGAGATATAGTAACAATAACAACAGGTGTTGCTAACGCAACTATCACCGTTAACTCTATAGGTTCGACACCCGGTAATATTAACTACAATAATAACACTATATACGCGTATGTCCCTAGTAATGTAGACACAACACAAATTGTTTCAACATTTAGTGCTTGTACTACAGATGTGACAATTAGTTCAGTATCACAAGTTAGTAATCAAACTGAAAATGATTTCACAACTTGTTTAGTATACACGTTAGTTTCTGAAGATAGTACATTAACGACTACTTGGACTGTGTGTGTAAGTAATGACATCGCTTGTGACCCAGCAACAACAGGTAACACAGGAACAATGAATGTTGGTTCAACAACAACTTGTTATAGTGGTTCAGTAGTTGGGACTTACTTTGTATTATCGGGACAATCTTTCTTAGATTACGATGATTTAGTAGTCGCTACCTTACGTTCAAGAGGTCTTTCTAACTATTCAACTGAAAACGGAGCGGTATATGAAGTATCAGGATTAACACAAGTTAGTTTAGATACGACAGGTCTTTATTCGGGAGTAACTAAAAACCCTTATTCAACATTTGTGATTAACGCAACAGGTAGAACAGGGACTAATTTTTCATTTGAAACATCATTCTCAAATTCTGATTCAAAATATATTAGTAAAGTATTAGGTTCAACTAACTTCTCTAAAGATAGAAATTCAGTTCCTTTATTTGTTGAAGAAAAATACCAATCATTATTAAATTACGCTTGGAGAAAAGGTTACATTAGAGGTTTAAGTTCTAGTTTACAGGCATTCCCTGATGCTAGACAAGGTTCTGACCCAACTTCATTAGGTTTTTACTTAGAAAAATATCAATCACCGGTATCACCTTGGGTTGTTTCGGAATTAAGAGGTAACAAAATTTACAATCTATTTAAATTCACAACAATCGCTGATGGTGACGCAGCTAACACTGACGTTAAAATATCAATCGCAAACATTTCTTTTGGAAATGGTACTTTTGATGTATTGGTTAGAGATTATTTTGACTCTGATTCGGCTCCTGTGGTTATTGAGAAATTCACTAATTGTTCTATGGACCCAAATCAAAATAACTTTATCTCGAAAAAAATTGGTTCATCTGATGGTGAATACCAATTGAATTCAAAATATGTTATGGTAGACGTTAACGAAAACGCACCATCAGACGCATTACCTTGTGGTTTTGAAGGTTACGAAACACGTTCTTATATTGGTTCACGTTCTCCGTTCCCAATCTTTAAAACTAAATATGACTATCCAGGTGAAGTTATTTATAACCCACCATTTGGTTTATCATCAGGAGCTGATGACGCAATCAGAAGTAATGGTGATAATGTTCGTAGAACTTATTTAGGAATCTCAGATACCGTAGGTTATGACGTTGATTTCTCATCTTACAAAGGTAAACAATTACCATTAGATGTTTGTACTCAAACAACAGGTGCGGGATGGGCAACCAAAACTAAAGGTTTCCATATGGATAACAGAGCGTCAGCAATTACGGTTAATAACACCTTCTATGCAAGTTACTTCGATGTTGAAGAACAAAGACTTAGATTATCGGCTATCACAAGTGCAACAACCGCATTCTACGTAGGTTCTGATAGTTTCAGTTCTGACCCTTCAAACGAATCTAACCCATATTACAGATTATACGCACGTAAATTCACTTTAACAGTACAAGGTGGTTTTGACGGATGGGACGTTTATAGCGAATCAAGAACAAATACTGATAGATACGTATTAGGTAGACCAGGTTATTTAAAAGGGTCTTGTCCTTCAGTTAAATACCCAACGGCAACAGGATGGGGAGCATTCAAACAAATTACAGTTGGTGACAACACTCAAGATTGGGGTAATACCGATTACTACGCTTACCTATTAGGACAAAGAACATTTGCAAATCCTGAAGCGGTAAACATCAATGTATTCGCAACTCCGGGTATTGATTATGTTAACCATTCTGATATTGTAGAAAGTGCTATTGATATGATTGAAAACGATAGAGCGGATTCAGTTTATATCTGTACAACACCGGATACTCAAATGTTTACACCTTCATATGTTTCTGAAGATTTAATTTACCCTCAAGAGGCGATTGATAATTTAGAAACAACAGGTATCGACTCTAACTACACTGCAACTTACTACCCTTGGGTATTAACAAGAGATAGTGTTAACAACACACAAATCTACTTACCACCAACTGCGGAGGTGACGAGAAACTTGGCATTAACTGACAACATCGCATTCCCTTGGTTCGCGGCGGCAGGTTACACAAGAGGTATCGTAAACGCTATCAAAGCTCGTAAAAAATTAACTCAAGAAGATAGAGACGTTCTATACAAAGGTAGAATTAACCCTATCGCAACTTTCTCAGATGTGGGAACAGTTATTTGGGGTAACAAAACTCTTCAAGTTAGAGAGTCGGCATTAGATAGAATCAACGTTAGAAGATTGTTATTACAAGCTCGTAAATTGATTTCAGCGGTTTCAGTGAGATTGTTGTTTGAACAAAACGACCAAAAAGTAAGACAAGATTTCTTAGATGCGGTTAACCCAATCTTAGACGCAATCAGAAGAGATAGAGGTTTATACGATTTCCGTGTAACAGTTTCATCTGATGCTGCTGACTTAGACAGAAATCAAATGACAGGTAAGATTTATATCAAACCAACTAAATCGTTAGAATTTATAGATATCACATTCTATATTACTCCAACAGGAGCATCTTTCGAAAATATTTAAAAAAACAAAACAAGTCGGTATTTATAATATCGGCTTGTTTTTTAGCCTTTTAAAAATAAAATATGAAAAAATATAGGAATTTAAGAGAAGGACTTGATGAGTCCGGAACCCCCGATATGAAGTATTACGCTTTTGATTGGGACGACAATATTATGTATATGCCGACAAAAATCATTTTAAAAGATGAAGAAGGTGAAGAAGTACCAATGTCAACTGAAGATTTCGCAGAATACAGAATGGAAATAGGTAAAGAACCTTTCGAATATGAAGGACATCAAATTGTTGGATTTGCTGATTTACCATTTAGATATTTCTCAACAACGGGTGATAAAAACTTTATTGTTGATACAATGACCGCAAGTGACGGACCGGCTTGGCCTGATTTTGTTGAGGCAATTAATAATGGTTCAATCTTTTCAATTGTAACGGCTAGAGGTCACACACCTTCAGTTATGAAAGACGCAGTATACAATCTAATAGTTTCAAATCATAATGGTATAGATTCGACCGAATTAGTTAGAAATTTAGAAAAATATAGAGATTTAGCTGATGAAGAAGAAATATCAAAACCGGAAATGATTAAGGAGTATTTAGACCTTTGTAAATTCTATCCGGTGACCTATGGTGAAGGTTCAGCCACTAACCCTGAAGAAGGTAAGATAAAAGCTCTAAAAGAGTTTGTGGGTCACGTAAAACACCTTTCAAAATTTATAGGCAAAAAGGCTTTCTTAAAAAATGACATTGTTAATAAAGAACCTCAAATAGGTTTTTCAGATGATGATTTAAGAAACGTGGAAAAAGTTAAAGGACATTTTGAAAATGAACCAGAAAATATTATAAAGACATATTCAACTGCTGGAGGAATAAAGAAAAGATATTAATAAATAAAGAATAAATTAATATTAATATAAAAATTAATTAAACTAGATATTTATTACTAGAAAGATATTTTAAAAATAATTAGAAGTAAATAGAAAAATCTTTCGATTGATATTTATCAAATAAAATAAACACTAAAATAATAAAAAAAGAACAAGATGGCTGATTTATTAATGAAAATGCCGATACCATACGAACCTAAAAGACAAAATAGGTTTATAATGAGATTCCCTTCAAGTTTGGGAATTAATGAATGGTTCGTTGAAACGGCTTCAAGACCACACATTACTATTAACCCGGTTGAGGTACAATTTTTAAATACGTCAACTTATGTTGCAGGACGTTTTACTTGGGGAACAATAAATGTTAAATTCCGTGACCCGATTGGACCTTCAGCTTCACAAGCATTAATGGAATGGGTACGTTTATGTGCTGAGTCAGTTACAGGACGTATGGGTTATGCTGCGGGTTACAAGAAAAATGTTGACTTAGAAATGTTAGACCCAACAGGGGTTGTTGTTGAAAAATGGATATTAGAAGGAACTTGGTTATCTGACGTTAACTTCGATTCATTAGCGTATAACTCTGATGCTATTGCATCTATTACCGCAACACTTAGACCTGACCGTTGTGTGTTAGTTTACTAAAAAAATTTTTTCATATATGATTTTTATAATCCACATATTAAAGTATGTGGATTTTTTTGTTTTATATGTTTAGTAAAAACTAAAGTAAACTATATTTTTTAATAAAACAAGTAAATTATGGATGCAGACTTATTAAAAGCGGCGACGGAAAGTTTTAACTTACCTCACGACGTTGTTAAATTACCTTCAAAGGGTATTTTGTATAAATCAAAGAAAAGTTCAGTTAAAGTGGGATATCTTACGGCTGAGGATGAGAATTATTTATTAAATAATGATTCAAAGGAACATATCGTAATGACTTTATTGAGAAATAAAGTTTATGAACACGATTTAAGACCGGAAGAAATGATAGATGGTGATGTTGAAGCAATATTAATCTTTTTAAGGAGCACATCTTTTGGTCCTGAATATAGTCTTAATTTGATTGACCCTAAAACCTCAAAACTATTTGAACATACGGAAATATTAAATGAATTAAAAATTAAAGAAACTTCAGAAACTCCGGATGAAAATGGTGGTTATTTAACTAAACTTCCAAAATCAAATGTTACGGTTAAAATAAAACCATTAACATTTTATGAGGGAATTGAAATTGATAAAATGGCGGACCAATATCCTAAAGGTAGAACGGCACCAACAGTTACTTGGAGGTTAAATAAACAAATTGTTGAGGTTGACGGTAATAATGACCCGGCAGTGATTGCTCAATTTGTTAGTACTTTACCTATTATGGATTCAAAACACATTAGAAAATTTTTAAGAGATAATCAACCAAGTTTAGATTTATCTAGACAAACTTACGCCCCGTCAGGAGAATTGGTTACGTTTAACGTATCCTTTGGGGTGGACTTTTTTCGTCCTTTCTTCTAATTACAACAAACAATTAATTGATGAATATTATTTGTTAAGTAAAATTTTAAGGACTCAATATAGTGAGTTTCTTAAAATGCCGACTTATATCAGAAAATATCTTGTAGACAAAATCATTGAAGAGTATACACCAAAGTAAAACATTGCTTTGGTGTATTTATATTATATAATATAGAGAAATATGGGATTTTTAGTAGGAGAAGATGACGATGATAAAAAATCAAGTTTAGCGAAATCCGTTAATGATACGTTTAGTACCGCTAAATCTATAGCTGAGAGTAACGCTAGTTCTGCCAAAATTATGGAGATTTTGGAACAAATGGACGGTGTTTATTCAAGATTGTCCAAGACTATGGGTCTTGGTCGAGAATCGGCTCAAGCGATTAAATCATCTTTAGGTGATGCGTATTCAGATGTCGCTAAGTTGGGTGGGTCAATGGCTGATATTGAATCTATCCAAAAAGGGTTAGTCGGGGCTTTGGGGACTAATGTTCTTGCAAGTAAAGAGGCCTTTAAAGATATTTATGCGGCGGCGTCGGTCACTAATCAATCGGTTGATGCTATTACAAAAAAGTTTGTTGATGCTGGTTATAATTTTAATAATATTGGGAAAGAAACTGAAAAAATTGTTAACACCGCAAGGTCGTTAGGTGTAAGTGCTGAAGCGGTTTCAAGGTCGGTGTTAAGTAATATGGAGGCGTTAGACACACATAATTTTTCAGGTGGTGTTGATGGTTTGGCAAAAATGGCGGCAACCTCTGCAGGATTACGTGTTGATATGTCAACAATTTTAAAAGCGGTTGATAAAGCCTTTAATCCTGAAGGTGCAATTGAAATGGCCGCGGCTTTCCAAAGGTTAGGTGTTTCTCAAAGTGAGTTATTAGACCCGATGAGGTTGATGAATATGTCACAAAATGACCCTGAAGCTTTCCAACAATCAATCGCAAAAATGGGGGCGAGTTTGACTGAACTTGATGAAAAAGGTAACGTTAAAATAGCACCTGGAAGTATTCGTAGGATGAAAGAATTAGCGGACGCCGCGGGTATACCTCAAGGTGAATTCGCTAAAATGTCTAAAGCGGCCGCTGAGCTTGATATGAAAATGTCCAAATTAGAGTTTCCCGATTTTGCAACCGACGAACAAAAAACTTTATTGGCTAACATCACCCAAATGAAAGATGGGCAGATGCAGATTAAGGTTGATGGGAAAATGAAGGATATGAATGAAGTCTTACAAGGTTTCAAAGGGGATGAAGAAGGTCTGAAAAAATTCTTATCAGATAATCAACCAAAGTCAAATGAAGAACTATTAACGGAACAATTAACCGTTGCTCAAAAAATTGCTGCAAATACTGAATCATTAAAGGGTAAAACAGGTTACGCAATGGCGGGAACTAAAAAAGGTGAGGAAATGATAGTTGCGACAGGAACAATTGCAAAGGCGATTACCGATTCTTTTAATAAAGAACTTGATATTAGTAAAATGAGAGAAGGACTTGATGGTCATTTAACCGCAATGGGAGATGCGTTATTGAGTTTTTCTAAAGGTGAGATTGATTTTACTGAGTTACTTGGTAAGGCATCAACAGGGATTGCGGAATTTACAACAAGTATTGGGGATGTTGGTGGTAGAGTTCTTAAAAATTTGAGTGATGAGGGTGTTAAATTAAGAGAAGGTAACCCTACTGAACAAACCGCCTATTATGGTACAATGAAATTAGCCGGAATTGCTGCGGATGCGGAAAAAATAAAAACAAACCCAATTGAGGACAATAAAGCCGTTAATAAAGCAAATCCAATTAATACTGATTTACAAAAATTCACGGGTGATTATCGAAAAATTGTTGAATATCAAAAACCTGAAAATCTTAAAGGTGAATCTAAAACATATCACTCAGGTAAATTAAATATGGACATTAATGTTAGTATGCCGGCGGGTATGGATAAAACAACGTTTGAATCGTTAATGAGAACTCCTGAATTTAAAGAGGGTATTTTAAAAATGATACACGACTCTCCGTCACTGAATAATAAAAGTAATGTTACCGCTAAAGGATAAAAATTAAGTAGTATTCTATTTATATATAAAATAACAAACAATGCCGAATAGTACTTTATCATTTGCGTCAACCTCATCGTTTAGAGACGCGTTGATGGCCAAAAACTTATCAACGTATACGGTTACAGGTGTTTATACCCCACCGTCAGGACCTCTAAACTATGAGGTGGTTTTATCTCAATCTCCCGTGGTGGATTCACCTGATGGGTTGATTGCTAATGACCCGTTTGCTCAACAATTATATCCTTTAAACGCCTATGGTCCAAATGGGGGTTATAATATTAATATAACATATAACGGTCCGTTACTACCTGTAACACCAAATCAAGGACCTTATTCCCCAAATCAAAGTTTACTTCTATTAAGTAATAATTTGTACCTTAATATATTACCGTCATCGCCGGCAATTAAAAATTTATTTATTCCTGCGGGTGGTTACAATTATGTATATAATGTAGTGGATACTCCGATTGCGACACCCAATTATTTTTTACCATATGGGTTATCGACTTTTGTCCCTTCAATTTATTCACCATTTGAGATATTATCATCAAGTAATCCAACAGGGAGTGATGGTACATTATCACAAGATTCGTTTATTGCTCGATTAGGTGCGAAACAATTAAATTTCTTATTTCAAGAACGAATTAATTTAGAGATACTACAGAATACTGTTGGTAAAGTTAATTTACAATCGTTATCTGACCCTTTTGAGGCTAGTTTATTAGTAACGGGTCAACAACCATTAGTTTATCGTAATTGGAGGATTACAGTACCTGAATCACCCGTTACCGCGGCGATTGATTTTGCCACTCGTATTTCGGGGGCTTACTGGCCGGTGTCGTTTATACCCGGTGATTATTTTGACGAGAACACTAAAGGTGGTCAACAAACACAACAAACATCAACTGCGTTAAATGTTGTTAATCAATTAACGGGTGGATTCTTAGGACCGATTTTAAATAAAAAACGTAATCCTTCACAAATATTTTTAGCGAACACGGGTAATGGTCAAAGGTCTGTTTTGTTTAGTAATTTAGATTTTAATAGATACCAACCTGGATATAGAAAAGATTTTGGTGGTATATTAGGGATTGGACAAGCGATTGTTAATTTAGCGGTAAGTTTAATTAACCCTAATGGTACTTTAACCGGTGGTTATTACGTTGGTAACACTAATGCGGAACCAAGTACAATAACATCACCCCCAAATCAAATACCTGTAAATCCTTATGGGGAACAAGTTGCGACACCTGTTTATGGTCCTTCAGAATTAGGGATTTTATATGAGGGGAATGATGGTAAGTTAAATTTTGGTTTAGCCGGTAAATCACTTAGTGATGGTGGTGGTATTGGTGGTGGTTTTGTTTGGACTTCACCAAAATATAGACCAAACGCAGGTTTCCACGCAACTCCAGGTGGTGGTAGTGGTAGTGTTGATGAAGGGTTTAGTGATATTAGAAGTCAATATGATAATGGTGAGTCAACTAGTATCACATTCAAAGAAAATTCGATATTAGATAACACCCAACGTATTATTGACTCGGCGGATAACGTTTCGGGTATTAGTCGATTAAAACACGTTGGTAATGCGATGAATCAAGTTAGTAAAGTATTCCACGATGGGTATAAAGAAATGACTAAAGGTTCTCAAGTAGTTTCATATAGTGATGATACAACAGGTGGTGAAAAAGGTATTGAATATTGTCGTGTATTTACTAAAGATACTCCATATTACACATACGCCGATTTACAAAAAACTGATGGTATTACAACATCAGGTAGAAGATTTACTAATTCAGTCTTAGATAATACGTACAATCTTAATATTGCCCCACTTAAAAATCCTGGGTCAACTAACATTATTGCGGGTGACGCGTCAGGTATTGGGGGGTATGCTAAAAAATATATGTTCTCAATTGAGAACTTGGCTTGGAGAACATCAAGTCGACCGGGTTATACTTATGATGAGTTACCTGTTTGTGAGAAAGGACCAAATGGTGGTAGAGTAATGTGGTTCCCACCTTATGATTTACAATTTTCGGATTCAAGTCAAGCGAGTTGGAATTCAACAAGTTTCTTGGGTAGACCTGAACCAATTTATACTTATAAAGAAACAAGTAGAACGGGTAGTTTATCTTGGAAAATTATTGTTGACCACCCTTCGGTTATGAATACCGTAATTGAGAAACAATTAAAAGGACAATCAAAAGAACGATTAGATTCGATAATTGATTCGTTTTTTGCGGGTTGTGTTAAATTTGATATCTATAAATTGGCCATTAAATTTAATACGATACCAACTAAAGATTTGTATACTTATCAGGAAATATTGAGTAACCCTCGTTTAACTGATAAAGAGGTTGTCGGACAGATTAATAAAGAGATAGGTAAAGATAATTCAAATAATTCTGGGTCGGCTCAAGCCAATGTTGGTGATTCAAACGGTACTCAAACGGTGACCCCCGATTCTTCAATAAAAGATTTTGAAAATAAATATTTGGACTTTGCTTTCTATTTTGAAAATGATATACCGGGTAAAAACCCAAATACGACAACGACAGAGGAGTATCAATCAATATATGATACTTACGTTTCGGATAGTAACATTGTGAAATATGTTAAAAATTCGGAATCGGCATTTAAAGATGGTGATGTTAACCGAAATGTTAAACCATTTTTTGATACGGTTATTAAAAGTAATTATACTTTATTTGCCGGTGGTGATAAAAATTTTATAACTGACGCTTACGACATATTGTCTAAAGGACTTGGAACTATTAAAATAGTGATGCAAGGTTCGGCTTCAGCAACTGCTACGGTTCCATATAACCAAGCCTTATCTGAAAGACGACTTGATATTGTTACTAAATTTTTGAAAAGTAAACCAATTGGTGATAAAAAATTGGATGAGTTTTTCACTAAAGGAACAATTAAGATTGAATTATCTAAAGGTTCGGGTGAACAAACTGTTATACCAAAAACAAGTGTTGAAACAGGGTTTAGTGGGGCGACAGGAACAACTGTTGATTCGGGTAATGGTACTGATGTTGATTGTACTGTCGACATTAAAGATAAAAATGGTAAAGTAACTGCAATTTCACAAGTTTTCGCGACTAACGCAATGGCTTGTCGTAGAGTTAAAGTGAAAACTATTACAGTAACACCGGCACCCGTGACATCGACAACAACGGCGAAACCTGATGTTGTGGTAACAAATACAAATACAAATGGTAATACTGAGACATTACCAATTAAACGCCCTGAACCTGAGAAATCAATTGTTCAAAAAGTTAAAGAAGGGATTTCTAAAAAAATATTAAGAAATTTATTGTCGGAGTGTGATTACTTTGAAGTTATCAAAGAAAACGTTCCGATGTTATACGATTCAATTAAAGAAAAAATTAAGTATTTTAATCCCGCGTTTCACTCAATGACACCTGAAGGTTTAAATGCTCGATTAACATTCTTAAATCAATGTGTTAGACCTGGGGAAACAATCCCTGTGATAGGTAGTGACGGTAAACCTAAAGTTGCGGATGCGGTGAACACATCATTTGGTGCTCCACCCGTCCTTGTTTTACGTATTGGTGACTTCTACCACACTAAAATAATACCTGAAACACTTTCTATAACTTATGACCCGTTATTGTATGATATGAACCCTGAAGGGATTGGTGTACAACCTATGATTGCTAAAGTAAGTTTAGGTTTTAAAATGATTGGTGGTATGGGGTTAGCAAAACCTGTTGAACAATTACAAAACGCATTATCATTCAATTACTATGGTAATACTGAAATATATGATGAGAGAGCAACTTGGACTGAAGATACTTCGGTATTAGATAAAATGGTTGTGGATGCGATTATTGCTCAACAACCACCTGTTACGGTTGATAATTCAGGTTCGGTACAACAAACTAATGATGCCGGTACTACGATTGGTGAAATTAAAAACTCAATACCTTTAACTCCAAGTGGGGAAACGGGGGAAATGAGTTATATGAAAATAATGGATAAAGTGTTGGATGATAGTAAGACATATTTTACTAACATTTACAATTCATTAGAAGAAATTCAAAAACAAACTAACTATGGTATGTTACAATTGGTTAGTAATAAAAGAAACTTCTCAGGTGGGACTATAAATGAGGACGGAGTTGATAAACCTGTTAAGATTTACGGTAAACCTGTGTATCAAGATGATTTGGATAAATTATTTGAACAAGTATCTAATGATATATTAACGGGTAATCATCCAATCATATCGTTATTAGTGGATAAAGGGTTTGATGATAATACCACATTGAGTGTTATTAAAGATAACTTATTGAAATATATTAATAGTTTAAAAAGTTCATTATCAAGTGACATTAGTGTTATTACTAATAGTAAAATTGGTACGTCACAACAAGATTACGTTCAGAATATTCGTAAAATGAATTTTGTTAACACAAAAACAGATGGTAAAATATTGGATAAAGGTGAATTAAAAATATACAACATTAGTGACGGTGAGTTTAGTGATATGACAAATGATTATGGTAAACTTAATTTAGCGTTAAATGAATACTATGTTTTATTGGCGGAAACTAACGCAATTATTCCCCCACCATATCCTAAAGATGGTGATTTTTTCTCTGAAACCGCATTCCAAGGAGAACCAACTGAGTTCGCACGTTTCTTTATTTTAGTCGGTAGAATTTTCACCGATAAAAATAAAGTGAAAGAATTTACGACAAGAATTATAACACCAAATATTGCAACAATTAAAAAACCTAAAAAATTAACAAAAGTATTTGACGATGTGATGGATTATTTGGTTGGGTTATATAAAGATGAGATAAAGGCCGAAGATAAAGTATTTGATAAGTTTAAAAATACTTCCGAGTTTAAAAAATATACAACAGGGATTGATGAAATCTTGTATAAAAAAGGTAAATCGAGAATTGTTAAATATACAACAGTTCCTGATGCAACAAAAGAGGGTCAACAAAAAACGGACTTAACAAGTTTATATAAAGGGGACTCGTCTTTGATAAGTAACTTAGAAACCTTTAATGGTAAAATTAAATTTAATTAATTATGGGGGGTAGACAATATTATAACCGATATAATAATTTTATTATTGATGGAAAACAAACGGTGGTTCCATTTGTTGATTTACCGAGTAAAAGTACCGATAAACGATACATTTACAAAGTAGGTCAATCACGACTTGATAAAATATCACAACAATATTATGGAACGCCGTATTTTGGTTGGTTAATTATGTCAGCGAATGCTAAATTTGGGGGACAAGAATGGAATATATCTGATGGTTCTATATTGACAATTCCATTTCCTTTAGTAGCTTCATTACAGGATTATAACAATCAATTAGAAACACATTTCTTTTATTATGGTAGGTAAGACAGAAAACATCTTAGTCGATTTTGACTACAACAATATAACAATTATTGACCCCAATAAAGTGTTGGGTGAGGACGGTAGAGGTAAAGAACGTTATGTTAACCAAGAAGATTTGGTGATGTATGCGAATTTAGAGTGTAAAGTGTTACCTCGAACTAAATTGGCTGCGGGTGTTGCGGCTAATGACAGAGTCCAAACCTTATCAATAGCCACTATTAATTTTTTAAAACCCGGTGATAAAGAATTTTTAGATAATAGTTATACCGATGAATTAACGGGTAAAAATAGTTTACAAGGTAAAGGTGTTAACCAACCTAGCCAAAAACAAGTACCTTCTGAAGTTAAAAAAGGTGAGGATTGGTATCTTAGACAAACAATCAAATCAAATGGTGAGGAAAAAGCAACTGATAATGGTTTGTTAGGTATCTCACGTATTAATATTCGACAAGGTTTGGATTTTATGCCATCATTTAATATTGAATTAATTGATGTTAAAGGACGTGCGTTATTTGAGGCGGGTAATAGTTCCCCTTATGCTGCGTTCTTCAATATGCCTTACCCAATGTTTGAATTAACTGTAAAAGGGTTTTATGGTAAAGCCATTAAGTATAAATTAATGTTAAGGTCGTTTAATGCTAGATATGATTCTTACAGTAGTAATTTTATAGTTGATTTGGCGTTTTACACTTACAAATTCAGTGCTATTGCTGAAGTTTCTATGGGGTACTTATTGGCGGTCCCACATATGTATACCTCAAGATATTCGGTGAAAACCGCAACAGGTGGACCAAGTAACTTAACTGATGTCACTGATGTTACTTCAACAAAGGGTTTTGGTAAAGTTAAGGAAATGTATACCGAGTATAAGACAAAAGGGTTAATTCCTGAGAATTTCCCCGAATTGACAATTGTTAGGATGAGAAATAATATTGAAAATTTTATTAAAAATATTTTAGACTCATTTACTAAACAAAATATGGACCCTTTGACAAATGTTGAAACTTATCAAAAAATGTTGAACGAGTTTAGAGGTAAGGTGATGTATTATGACAAAACATCTTGGCTTGACAAGTATATGGATAAGACCAATTTTTTAATTATTAATTCCCCTAATACTGGTAGTTTAAAATCCGCGGTTAAGGCGACGGGAACTGACGCTAATACATTGGCATCAATGGGTAAATCAAGTTCAACAGTCCAAGGAAAAACTCTTAAAATCTACACGTTTAAACCTGAATTTACTGCTAATGAGAGAAATAACGCAATAACAGAATTAAAAACAAACATATTACCTCATTATCGAAAAATTTTAGGAGAAAACGACACTTTAGGGACTAAAGGTAAATACACCATTGATGGTAAAACTAATAATTCAAGTATTCCTGTTGACATCAAAGACGATATATTTGAGATTTCATTTACTGAAGACCAATTAAATCTTTCTGAAACGTATCGACAAGTTAAGGGTATAAAAAGTGACCCAACTAAAGAACAGTTAACAAAATTTAAAGCGGACCTTATCGCTAAAAAATATTTGAATGACCAAACTATTGTTATTAAAGACGGTAATACGATTGCAAAATTTGATTGGTTTTATTTTGATGGTAAAAATAGTTTTCTTGACAAAATTAATGACTTGTCAAGTCAAACAGGTAAATGGAGAGAAAAAATTCAAGATGATTTGACTAATGCTTTAGCAAAATTATTACAAAGTAGTGATAATGGTATTGGATTTGTTCCTAATATTAGAAACGTATTGGCGGTGGTATTTGCAAACGGTGAAGCGTTTTTACGTTTAATGGATGACGTACATTCGGCGGCTTGGGAAGAAAGATTAAATCCGTTAAGAAAAAAGGCGATTTTTGATAATACGGTATCTAATGCGAATCCTGACAATCTTAGTTCAGGTGTTAATGAGTTATTACCTGTTTATCCTTGGCCAACCTATATGGTTGCGACAACGGGAGAAAATGGTCACGAAAAATTTGAATACAAATATCCGGGGGATAATGATGTGATAGGTAGTACTAATGGTGACTTATTAAATATTTGGCCTGAAATTGAGTTTGTTGAAGAGTTTCTAAAAGGGTTTACCGCAAGAGCGTCTGAACCACAATTACCTTCACCAAAATTTAATGAAGTTACGGATGTCCAAAGAATTACGTTAAACGCTATTGAGTTTCCAATATCTAACACGGTATATCAGAATAAAGAGGAGGTTAAATATTTTTATGAGTTATTTGAACGAATTTTGTTTTTAACAAATTACTCAAGATTAAACCGAACTAATGGTTTTGTTTCGGCCGCAGATAAAACGGCGAATTTAATTGCTGAAAGTGAGGTTATTAATATTAAAGAAAGTTTAAGTAATGATAATCCATTCTTAATTAAAAAATTAAAGGAATATTCGTTAAATTCACAAAATTTTGTACAAGTACTTGAACACATATCAAACCAAGGTGTTGGGGTTAGTTGGCAGAATTATATTCGTGGAATTTACAATACCCCTTATATAAAACAATTATCAGAGTCTGATAATTTTTTATTTATGGATGAAGCGGTATTTGAAAATCCAATATCAAAACCTAATGTTAGTTTAACTAAAGAGGATGAGTTTATTGATTACTTGACAGGTTCAACAACAAGTAATGCGTTTGACTTATTAGATACTTATCCTTTTATTGATAGTACTTGGTGTAAAAATAATTTATCGGATAGTGGTACAATATCGTTAAGTCGTGATGCGTTCAACACAACTAAAACATTAACATTTGACAAAAAATATAAAACAATAACAAGTTTTAGTATTAACCCTTCTTCATACCCAATAACTAATTTTGTGTATGAAAATATTGTAATGCCAAAACCACAGACTAATCCAACATTTACGGATTTTTATAGTACAAGAAAGCCTGACACACAAATAATAACTGAAGGTAATTTGAATTATAACAATTATAGTGGGTATGTTAGTTCAAATCAAACAATCTCAATGTTGAACACCCCATATTTTGTTAATTCAATTCAAGAGGGGGTGAAAAACTTTAGAAATTACGATAAACATCCATATGTGTCCGCAGGTTATTTATTCTTAAATAGTTTACCATTATCAACATTAAGGGAAAAAAATAAATCATATAGTAACGGGGCAACATTGGACCTTGATTATATATTTGCGGGGTTAAAGAAATTTGGGGCGTTGCATAAATTACCATACGCTTGGATTGTTAAGTTAGGTTCAGTTTGGCATCGTTATAAACGATACGTTAATGATGGGGTTGATATCTTAGATGGTGTGTGGAAAGACTTTGATTATGTAACCAATTTTGACCCGGTGACTTCCGCAAAAACAAAAGATTATACTTTCACGGTTAATGGGGGAACTATTGATATTATCTTGGAGAAAAACTCAACATATGGTACTGACACAACATCATTAATTAATACAGGATTTTATCCTAAATTAATTAATGATTTTAACGTGTTTTACCAAGGATATAATATCTTTACTGGTTATACGAGTAGTGACATTCAATCGGGGGTGGATAATTATGGGTTATCTTTACAATATGTTGATAGTGCATCAATTAGTGGTGTTAAAACATTTGACCCAAATAATATTGGTAGGGATTTAAGAATCAATCCTTGGACTGTCTTTGTTGATTCAACGGATAAGGATTCTATATTCCCAATGCCTTCAATGGGTGTGATTAAAAACCAAACTCAGGATGAATGTTTCCAATTTGGTGATTTAAGGGTTGAGGTGACGGGTAATACCTCAATGTATAATGGTTCGGTTAGAACGTTTTGGGCGGCACCTACTTATGGGTACTTTGACAGTGGACGAGTTATGAAACCAAGTCCGTCACAATACCTTAAACAAATTTTAACAGGTTCGACCATTCAAGAAAACTTCGCCATTAAAGGGGATTTAACAAACTATTCGGAAATCAGTGAGATATTCTCAGTGTTTGAAACGGACATTTTAGATATGTTTGAAACTAAATTTTTAGACTTTTGTAAGGCTCAGTATGACGTGGATGATACAGTTGACTACGGACTTAACTTTCAAAAGTTAATGGTTAGTATGATGAAGACTCCAAAACAAACGGGGACAACACCAACTGAACTAGTTGAAAAAATACAAGAACAACAATTTGTTGATATTAATAACACAATTGAAAAATTCTTAGGGACTAATATGTATATCAAATATGGTAACCCATCAAATTTTGATAAAAAATTATTCTACACATTTTCTAACTATAGTTTAACCGATTCTTATGAATGGGAAAAATACGTGTCGTTGACACCAAATGCCTTACCTTATAATGGTGGTACTATCACATTATCATCGTCTAAGGCCAATTTTCCAAATGAGTGGAAGGCGTTGGAAACGTATGTTGGGTTTTCAGAAATTAACCAATTAGTTTATGGTAATAATGGTTCGTTTATTACCGACTTCTTTATTGATTTTAATGTTGCGTTTACAGTTGATAATGTTAAAACATTATCACCAATAATTAAAATTTACGCTAGTCAAAAATTAAGTGAGTCTTTAGATAACACCGCACTACCACCAACAACGCCGGAAGATAACTCATATGCGATATTACAAAATGGTAATAAGATTGAAATATTTTTAGGGCCAGGACCTAAAAAAACTGCGGTATTATTTAAACCTGATAAAAGTATTGTTTGGACATTACCATCGTCAACTGAACCTGATGATAATATATTAATTAACAACACTATTTTGGGTTATTACGGACCGTTAGGTATTCAGAATAACCCAATCTCAAGTAAAAAACTTAGGTCAAAGAAGTTAAAGTCAAAATCTGTTGCTAAATCTAACTTTAATCAAGTTAATTTTAAACAATTAATGGATGATTATGTAGCATCCTCAAGTAGGTTCCAAGATAGGGTGTTAAATAATTTAATGTTAAGATTACAAGTAATATTACCTGATGTTAATAATACACCTCAACCTGTTGTTGATTCGGTACTTGACGGTTCTCAAGGTAAACTTGATAATTGGGATAGTTTTAAATCGTTAAACGATAAATGGATTGCGGGAGCCGACTTTAAAGTTAAAACATTATTTGAGGATGTTTTATTACTTGATAGAGCAAGTAGAAATATTGGGGATAAAATTTTGGTCGATATCTATAAGTTGAAACATAGACTTGATACTTTATTTCAAGAAGGGACTAAAGTTGATATGTTATCATTTGTGGAATCTATATTGATGGAGAACAATTTTGTTGTTATGAATTTACCGGCATATGTTAACTTTTATAACGTACAAGACGCGGTTAAAAACGCAAACCCAAGACCTGAAGGAACGACAGAATTTGCAAATACGTTATTTGGAACATTTATGAATGTCGATACTCGTGATTCGTCAGCAAAAATGGTTTGTACCTTTGCCGGTAAACCAAGTGAGAATGTTGCAATTAAAAACGTCGATTTTAAATTTAGGGATGATGCTTTTGATATTAGAAAATCAAGTGATAACCCTTTAATTGAAAATCAAATAGGTAAAACGGATTGGGATAAATCAAATAAGGTTGTTGGGTTCAATGTTGATATCGGACCACAAAACCAATCAATATTCTACGGTTTTAATGTTTCCCAACAA